>ENA-OBIO01000114-OBIO01000114.1-metagenomes-genome-assembly--contig:-NODE-114-length-50106-cov-22.2514_pt1 | contig 50106 bp, 46 predicted proteins | sample MGYA00153383_OBIO01 | MGnify analysis MGYA00153383 | reverse complement strand
ATGCTATGGAGCATATTTTAAAACTTGCGTCCTAACACTCATGGCAATTGCTATACTTCAAATCCCCAATACTCTTGTAGGCATTCACACCCACCACGATCGCCCAATTCTTCGCCACAACAACTCACCTTTACCCAAAACATCCAACTCCTGTCCCCCCAGAATTGGGGGCTAGGGGGCTTTTTTCGCCCTAAACTTCAACGTCATCGCACCCTTCGCCCCAGCCTTGCCGCCCGTCCCCAAAAGACTCACCTGTCCCTCCCCATTCACTTCCACCATCAACTCCACCTCATCCAACGCCATTCCCGTAATCTCCCCCGCCCGTTGCTGCGTCTGTTCCAGCACCCGTCCCAAAATGCTAACGAAATCCGCCATCTCCTGCTCCAACTTCGCCGCCGAAACCGGAATCCCCCGGCGTTGCTGCGATCGGAAAGGCTGCGAATCAACATGACTATAAGGATTGCGCTTGACATCTTCAGCCCGCCCACCATCCGCCGCCGTTTCATCCGTCACAATCCAAATCACATCTTGCGACATATCCCAAACCCACTAATTATTTAATCACTATTGTATTACCTTCACCCTAAAACACACCTGTTCCAGATCACAAGCGAAAAGGCGATCGCCTAGACATCTTTCTTTAACGCCTTTTTTTAAACTTGCTTCAAATCCTGATCGGAGATCTGAACACTAAACAGGAGAGAATCATTCTCCAAACTCATCCGCAGATCACTAATACGAATGGGTGTTAAAAGTAATCGATTTAAGTATCCGCGTCTAAGGTTTCTGTCGCTGTTAACTATCCCGCAAGTACCTTCCTGCACAGGCTTCGATCGGGTGTCGTTGTATCGTGCTCTAGACCTGTCCAGCTTGAAACACCTGGCCAATAATTTCATCAATGGGCGGATCGCCGATCGATAAATCAATCACGTCTAAGTCTGCAAGCAATTTGGAAACTGTACTTGTCAATGAATCTTGCATGACTAAAAACTTGACGCTAGATCCATCCATTTTGTGAACTTCAGCGTAATGTTGAAGTTTATCTTTAGCATAAGCCACTGCAAACTCTACATTGATCTCACGGCGAGGAGAAAAGCGATCGATTAAGCCATTCAAGCTGCCATCATAAATCAATGCACCTTTGTGAATCGTAAGCACTCGATCGCATAGCGCTGTGATGTCATTCATGTAGTGACTCGTGAGCAAAATCGTTGCATTGTAGCGTTGGTTATAGTCTCTCAAGAAATTTCGCACAGCAACTTGAGCATTGACATCAAGTCCCAGCGTCGGCTCATCTAAAAATAAGACTTTGGGTTCGTGCAGGAGTGAGGCCAAAAGCTCAGCCTTCATTCGTTCTCCTAAAGAAAGCTTGCGGACGGGCTGGTTGAGCTTTCCCTGCAGAGAAAGCATTTCAGTGAGTTCGCCGATGCGGGTATTAGCGACGCGATCGGGAATACCATAAACGGCAGCATTAATTTTAAGTGAATCTAATGCAGGGAGATCCCAGATCAGTTGCTGCTTTTGCCCCATTACAAGCGTAATATCTTTAAGAAAACTGGTATGACGTTTATAGGGAATCTGTCCGCCAACGGTGACGCTGCCGGAGGTCGGATAGATGAGTCCGGTAAGCATTTTGAGAGTGGTCGTTTTTCCGGCTCCGTTTGCGCCGAGAAATCCGACGATTTCACCCGCAGCAATTTCAAAGCTGACATCTTGGACCGCATTGATTAGCTTTTGGGTGCGTTTGAAGAAGTGGGAAAGGGTGCCTTTGAATCCCGGATCTTTGACGGCAACCGTGTAGGTTTTGGTGAGATTTCTAACGGAGATGTTGGACATGGTTTTTGGGGTGGGGCGATCGGATTTTGGAAGGGTCCGATCGCGTTTTGCGGGGATGCTGGAATGGCACTGGGTTGATGTCGAAATGATTCCGGGATCATTCTCCAGAATCATTCCGGAGTGATCGTCGGACTTGTCGGATTGTTGGACGGGTTTGGATTATGTGGGATCTTCGGCTTTTTCGGATTTTAATAACGGGAATGCGATTACATCTCGAATGCTGGGGGAATCAGTTAATACCATGACTAATCGATCGATTCCGATTCCCAATCCACCCGTTGGCGGCATCCCATACTCCAATGCTGTAATGAAATCTTCGTCAACGCCTTGAGCTTCGAGATCACCCGCCGCTCTCCGGGCCGCTTGGGCTTCGAGCCGATCGCGTTGATCTAGTGGATCGGTTAACTCGGAAAAACTATTTGCAGTTTCACGACCTACAATAAATAACTCGAATCGCTCCGTTAATCCAGGCTTCGATCGATGGGGTTTGGCGAGAGGCGAAATCTCGATTGGATAATCCATCACAAAGGTCGGCTGAATCAACGTCGTTTCAACTTTTTGCTCAAAGGCTTCATTTAACAATTTACCAATAGACGAGCAATCGTCAATATTATGGATTCCCGCTGCTTTCGCCGCCGCTTTCGCAAGCGCCAAATCAGTAAACGCTGCGAAGTCTACGCCTGTTGCTGCTTCAACTGCTTCGTGCATCGTAATCCGTTTCCAGGGCGACGTTAAGCGGATAGGCGTTCCTTGGTATTCAATTTCCGTTCGACCCAAAACTTCAGTGGCCGCTGTCGTAATCAACGCCTCCGTGAGGGCCATCATGTCGTTATAATCGGCATACGCTTGGTACACTTCGATCGATGTAAATTCAGGGTTGTGCCGCGTAGAAATTCCCTCATTTCGGAAAATTCGCCCCAGCTCAAACACTTTCTCAAACCCGCCCACCACCAGCCGCTTTAAATGCAGTTCTGTCGCGATTCTTAAATACAACTCCATGTCCATCGTGTTGTGATAAGTCACGAAGGGCCGAGCATCTGCGCCGCCTGCTTCTGAGGTCAGCGTCGGCGTTTCGATTTCGATAAAGCCTTCCCGATCCAGATACCGACGAATTGAAGCCGTAATCAACGCCCGCCGCCGGAAGGTTTCGCGCACATCGGGGTTCACAATCAAATCAATGTAGCGCTGACGGTACCGGGTCGTAATGTCCGTCAGACCATGGAACTTGTCCGGTAGCGGCAGCAACGATTTCGTCAACATCTCAAATTCTTTTACGTACACCGACAGTTCACCCTTATCGGTGCGTTTAATCGTGCCGCGCGCGCCAATGATATCGCCCATATCCGTAAGCTGCTTCAGATTTGCAAAGGCATCGGGAAAGCGATCGCCCATGCATGCTTGGATTCGATTTTTGTCAAGGAAAAGTTGGATATTGCCCGTTTCATCTTGCAGCGTAAAAAACGCAAGTTTCCCAAACACACGCCGCGCCATAATGCGCCCTGCGATCGCGACTTCGGTGTCATCTATCTCTTCACCATTCGGCAAATCAGCATACTTCGACTGGAGATCGGCCATCCTATGGCTCGACGTCCAGCTATAAGCGAACGGATTCATCCCAACTGCACGAAGTTGGTCCAATTTTTCGATGCGAGTGGCGCGCAGGTCTTCGGAAGCCATGGGGTTTTACGTTAAAAGAAAATGTGAGCTTAGATTATATCGGCTTTCCAAAACAAAACCTGCATCGGATGATCCAACGCAGGTTATTCTGAACGGAAACCTAGATTTCAGTTTCCCTATAATTTAAAGCCTAAGTCTTAGATCTAAAACCAGAGCCTTAAACCTAAAGTTGAAACCGATGTCGATTTAACGACGGCCACCACGACGGCGACGAGCACTCGCTTTACGCTTTGCTTTTTCTTGAGGGGTTTCAAAGTGTTGGTTCTTACGAACATCTTGGAGAATCCCAGCACGAGACACCTGACGCTTAAAACGTCGCAGCGCTGATTCGATACCTTCGTTTTCTCCGACAACGACCTGAGCCATGAATTATGTTCCTTGGATGAGATGGACAGAAGGGCAAGTTTACAACCTTTCGGGCAAACTAGTAAGCGTCGCGACGGCCACCGCCGCCACCGCCCCATCCGCCGCCACCGCCACCGCCACCGCCGCCACGACCGCCACGGTCTCCACCGCCGCCGCCACCGCCACGATAACCACCGCCGCCGCCACCGCCACCAGCGGGACGTTCCTCGCGGGGTTTAGCTTTGTTAACGCGAAGGTCACGACCCATCCACTCAGCACCGTCAAGTGCTGCGATGGATGCTTCTTCTTCTTCGTCAGTTTCCATTTCAACGAAAGCGAATCCGCGAGGCTTGCCAGTTTCGCGGTCCGTAGGGACTTGTACGCGCTTGACTTTACCGTATTCAGCAAAGACTTCGCTTAAGTCTTCTTGGGTCACACTGTAGGACAGGTTGCCCACATAAATCGACATAGGACGCTCCAAAGGGAAATTGAAATAATAGAGAGGCAAGGTTTCGGAGCGTCTATGCTGGATATAGAAAATACAACAAGGATGCGCTCAATAATCGAAATACTAGTTACTCTGCAAGAAAACAGTATAAGGGCATTTGTCCGATTCCTTCAACCATAATTATCTTTTTTATCAAAGTTTTTTTAAACTTCCCGAGATTGACCGACCTCTGTTTGCTTGATTAATCCGAAATTTGGTTTCTTTTCGACAAATTCCACTTCCATTCAGGCATGAACTTTCCCCAGGATGACGTCAGTTCTGGAGGCTGATTTTTTTGAATCTCGACGGCTTCTAGCATTGTATTGACCGTACTATTTTGGGGATCAATGTCCCGAAGGTGGTCTAGAACATTTTGCGCGTCTTCAATCTGGCCTCGATCGCGCAAGGTGATGGCGTGGCCTATCCCCGATCGCAAGAGTCCATCCCGTGCCCTGCTTGGATCCACGTAGTAGGCCCGATCGAATAATTCCAGCGCGCGCGCATAAGCATGGGTTTGAAGACAGCATTCAGCAAGATCAAACAACGTGCCCAAATGATTAGGATTTTCGGCGTAGATACGATCGTAGCGCCGGATCGCTTCGGGCAAATCGCCCTGGTTACGGGACTGACGAGCCTCTTCATAGAGGGGTTTGAGGTTAGGTTCTAAGTCTTGGAGTTCCCAGATTTCATCCTTAATTGAGTGCTGGAGAATCAGCCAGCGCTGAACGAGTTTAATGGTGATGCGATAGCTGCCGCGCATTACCCCGTCAGGTCTGCTCTGGGTAATGCGCTGTAGAAATTTCCAATTAATCAGATTGACCTGGGCATTGTGAAGACATTCCGTCAACACAATGCCATGCTCTTCTAGAAATTCAAGCGGTTCTCCGTCTTTCACATCCAGCCCCATTACGCTTCGATCGGCAATTTCAGATGCAGCAGAGTAAATAACCCGTTCAGCAATGGGCAACCCATCCCAAAACCAGGCCAGTCCGCCACTTCCTAGCTCGATCGCCCGATCCACGACTTGATAGACATCCTCCGCTTGCACTGTCCAACGATCGGTTTGGCGGGCATGGCTGAAAACGGCGAATCCCATCACCTGAGTAAAGTAAGGATGCCCCGCACAGACTTCTAGCATTGCTTCGATCGCATCTGGGCTATAGGCAAGGACGTTTTGAGCGGGTTGAGTGATCAGGGCAATGGCGCTAGTGCGGTCGAGCAGCCGAATTTCCCAGGTGGGTGCATTGTGAAAAACACGACGGAGCGTGGGCAAGTCATCCAGCCGCCGACCCACGACGGGCACAATCCTTAAAAAGGAAAACTTCGCCCCAGGAGCATTTAGAAAACTCTGAATGTAGGGGAACAGGTGAGCAACAGCGCTTTCGGGGTGATAGTCTCCCAGCGTATCGAATTCATCAAGGAGGAGAACCAGGTCTCTTCCATGACACAGTTGGTGGATTCGCTTTAAGAAGCGGGCGACAAATATATCAGGATCCGCTTCAAGTTCAGCGATCGTCGGCACTAGCGGGACTTGGTTGAGTTCGTCAAAGGTATAAAGGGTCTCTTTGGCAAGTTCATGGAGGACAACAGCAAGCGATTTTTGGCTTTTTCCTTCAAGTGAAAGCGGGATGAACGTGTAGGCTTCTGCGGCGAGGGCAAATGGAATTTGGGCCAACACCGATGATTTGCCAATACGGCGCTGTCCATGGAGAATAATGGCCCTAGCGCCCTGGTTCAGATTTACGGCAATAAATTCAAGCAAATCTTCACGGTTGAAGAAGCGATCGGGTTCGCTGACAGGACGCCCGATGATATAAGGGTTTTTACGAATCGCCATCATGATCATGGTTAAGGCTTACTCGCCGATCGGCGTTTCTAAATGAAAGATAAGTCCGAAATTTAGAAAAAGGTTTGACTAGGTGTATCAATTGTATGGGCCGACTCTAGAAGAAGGCTAGGGTACTTTCCTAATTCAGTATTCCGTTAGAGTGCCCTAACCGAATCTTACAGGATCCCTTTTGGGAAGGCCGTGACGACTTTCGTAAGCCATTCAAGGATAGTCGGCAGCTCATCTTTATTTTTCCATAGCCAACGAATTGCATTGGTGACGCTTTCGGCTTGGCGGTGGCTCATGAGGTTGAGGAAGATTCTTTGACGATCGCGGAGGCTTTCCTCCGTACTGTTTTCCATTTCCTCTACAACCCACCACTCCATCATGGACGAGGCAAAGGCATATTTAAACTCCCCCGATCGGGATTTTAGGCTGAGAATTCCTTGATCCACCAGATTCGAGAGTTCCCGTTCTTTCTGGCTAAAGATGACATCGAGATCGCCTAGGTCATAGCGTTTCCCTTGGAGCTTGCCTTTGAGATTGACCAGCGCCACGAGCATCATCAGACTTTGCTCGACGCCCGTGGACAGGTTCCAAGCAGAGTCATAAAGATGAAGCGTCATGGTGCGAAAATCTTCAGCAAAGGCATGGGGGTTAGGCGGTTTTCCGGCAGGGAGATGCTGACGAAGTTCCCGGTGCAGAAGGTTTCCAGCACTTTGAATGAGCGCCGGATGGCCATTGGTCATCTCTCGGATGCCATCTCGCAGATCGGGGGTCATGAGAAAATTGATATCGCCCAAAAGCGCCGAGACTTCGTTGTCGTTAAACGTTTTGATTGGAAGAAAAAGGTAGTGATTGTACCAAGGCGAGCTGCCGGGTCGAAGTTTGGGACCCAGTTCATTGAGGCGGCGCAGGGTCGTAAGCACCATAGAGAGATACTGGCTCTCGCGGGCATGGGAGCAAAGGTTGCGACAGTCGCTAACAAATGAAGCGATCGCATTGTCGTCGTAACCCGGTTGGGGACGAATCGCATTGTCGTAATCATCAAGGAGCAGTACGAGATAGCGATTTCTTTTGCCGAGTTCGCGCAAGACTTGACGCAATCCATCTTTATTAGTGTTGCCTTGGTTGAGTGCCATTTGGGCTTCTTGCCGCACTTCACTATTGTCGGCGTAATCCTTAATCTGAGTAATCACCTCAGTCCAGAATGCCGTGGAGCTAAAGGGAACGATATCCAAACAGCTTAAACGGATAATCACCGCGCCAGTGGGATCGTAACCGCGCACTTGCCATGCTTGAGGATCAGCGAGGACGTTGAGAAAGGAGGATTTTCCAATACCCGGACTTCCCCACAGGGCCAAGTTGCCTTGAGCACTAATTTGATCAAAGGCGGAGGCGAGTTCGGTCGTACGACCAATGAAACGATCGCTTTTTACCGATTGTCCGACAGTGAAAGGATTTGGCACCATAACTGAGAAGCGTGTTGGTAGGTGAGTCGGAGAAGGTTTTACGAGATCGCTCTGATGGTCTCTGACAATCTATGTACACATTCTCCATTCGTTTCACTTTAGCCTAGCTCCGGAGAGTTCGCTGTAACTTCAAACGATCGCTGCTTCTCTTGCCATGGCTCGTACAGCTTTAATCCCGGCTTGCTCCAAAATTTGTGGAATCAGGTCTTCGCGTTTGACGGCCATAAGGTGGACGCCTTGGCAGATGTCTTGGGCAAGTTTGACTTGTTCGGCTGCGATCGTAATGCCTTCTTGGAGCGGATCGGATGATTTTTCGAGCCGATCGATCAGGGATTCTGGGATATTGACGCCAGGGACAACGCGATTAATAAACCGGGCATTTTTTGCAGATTTGAGTAAGAATATTCCAGCCAAAATGGGCTTGCCAGCAGGACGAGCAATTTCGGTCATGAATTTTTCTAAGCGATCGAAATCCGTGATGAGCTGACTCTGGAAAAACTGCGCCCCGGCTTCAATCTTGCGCTCAAACCGTCGAGTTAGCCCTGACCAACTGCCACACTGAGGATCCACCGCTGCGCCCACACACAAGTCCGTTTCGCCATCGATCAGCACGTGATCGGTCCAGTCAAATCCGGTATTGAGTTTAGTTATCATTTGAATCAGTCGCACAGACTCTAGCTCGAAAACAGCCTTGGAGTCAGGATGATCTCCCGCTTTGACCGGATCACCCGTGAGGGCCAAGACGTTGCGAATGCCTAAAGCATGGGCACCTAGCAAGTCCGCCTGAAGCGCGATCGCATTTCGATCGCGGCACGCAACTTGGTAGATGGGTTCGATGCCATTGTCTAAAAGAATCAACGCAGAAACCAGCGATGACATCCGCATCACCGCTCGGCTCCCGTCCGTGATATTGACTGCATGAACATGAGGCTTTAGCAAGCGGGCCATCTGAAGCATATGCACGGGATTGGTACCCTTGGGAGGCGCGACCTCCGCAGTGACGAGGAAGTCTCCGGCGTCTAAGGCTTGACTGAAGCGGGTGAGAGGCGATCGTTGCATGGGTCTCGAATCGGGTGAGTGAATCTACGGACTAGCCTAGACCGAATTCCCTTCTGTCAGGACGATTTTATCAGAAGTTCATCCGAATCCTCATGATTCCTCTATCGCGGGATGGAGAATCCCATGGAAGCTTTAACCTTGTACAAGGTTGCATTCGCGACCGCCCCGGCTTTTTCGCGACCGTCTCTTAGGATGGAGTCTAGATACGTTTTGTCATTCATCAAAGCCTGATAGCGATCGCCGATTGGGGTAAGATGCGCTATTGCAGCTTCGGTCAGCAGCGGTTTGAATTGGCCCCAGCCCATGTCGGCGCACTCCAAAGCAACGACCTCTTGAGTCTGACCCGAGAGGAGCATGTAAAGCGTCAGGAGATTGTTACATTCCGGACGATCAGCATTGCCAAACTCTAGTCCGCGTGTGGGATCAGTTTTGCATTTTTTGATTTTGGTGGCGATCGTCTCTTTGGAGTCGAGCACGCTGATACGGCTGAGGTCCGACGGATCTGATTTAGACATTTTTTTCGTGCCGTCCGTGAGACTCATGACCCGTGCGCCAGCTTTGCGAATCAGCGGGGTCGGCACTTTGAGTACGGGCTGCTGCTCGTTGCCGAATTTATAGTTAAACCGAGTAGCAATATCGCGAGTGAGTTCAAGATGTTGCTTTTGGTCCTCGCCGACAGGCACTTGATCGGGTTCGTAAAGAAGGATATCGGCGGCTTGGAGCACAGGGTAGTCGAGAAGACCAACACTTACCTCTTCACCCTGCTTGAGAGCTTTTTCTTTGAACTGAATCATGCGTTCTAGCCAGTTCAGCGGCGTGATGCAGTTAAAGAGCCACGCGAGTTCAGCATGGGCAGAAATGTGAGATTGGACAAAGATGGTGGCGTGCTGAAGGCTAATGCCACAGGCGAGGTAAGTGGCGGCGGCGTTGTAGGTATTGTCCGCAAGAACCTTGGGATCATGAGGAACGGTGATGGCGTGGAGATCGGCAAGAAACAGGAAGTTCTCGTAATGTTCCTGAATTTCGACCCAGTTACGAATGGCTCCAAAGTAGTTACCCAGGTGCATATCGCCCGTAGGTTGGATTCCAGAAAGAACACGCTGCTTCGTCATACCGTTTGGAGCAATCCGTTAAGAAACTGAAGAACTGTAACGGCTTCCCATTGTAGAGGATGACGGACGCAAGCGTGTGCTTTGGATAAGGGTTCTGAACTCCACCGGGTTCAAACGCTAGTCTTGAGATTTACCCGTAGCGCGACATTCACGCTCTAGGCAACGTTCTAGAAATTCAATGCGGTACACGTACCAAAATCGCTTTGGATTAATTACTAGGTTCGACGCCGCCTCAAAGAGAGGTTGATTAAGATAACGCCAGAGCGGGAAATTTACGAGGGTTGTTATCATGGCAACTATTTACGGGGAGAGTAGTGGGGTTTGGATGTCTGTTACGTCCAATGTGCCCGTTACTCTGCTAAGAATCCTAGTGAGGATCGCGGAAGTTTTCCGAGGTGCGATCGATCGGTCTATCTGTAGGCATCTGTACATATCACGAGAAGCTAGACTAAAACGGCTACAAACTAAGTCTGCAACCGCCTCTAGAATTTGCTTATAAACTCCCCAGGCAAGATTCGAACTTGCGACCAGTCGATTAACAGTCGACCGCTCTACCACTGAGCTACTGAGGAACGCTCTTCACCTCGTTCAAGATAGCAAGCCTTCATCAGATTTGCAACCCCTTTTTTCAAGGTTTGTTGAATGTCTGCTTCTAGTGAGTGGACTAACAGGGACCGATCGACGACCGTTCGCCATTCTCTTCAGGCTAGAATAGCGAAAGATGCCTTGTTCTATGTGGGGTTTACTGCTTATGTCTACGTTCCCACCGCACCCAGATGATCATTCAACGAATGGCTCAGCCTATGAGTATCACAACGAGACGTTGAACGATCGCTGGATTGTCGAACAGGTGTTTCCGGGACTTCGAGGGGGATATTTTGTGGAGATTGGGGCGGCTAATGGGAGGGCAGCGAGTAGTTGTTATGTGTTGGAGACGGCGCTGGACTGGACGGGAATTTGTATTGAACCCCATGACGATTTTTATGGGGAACTGGTGCTAAACCGTCCTCGTAGCGTTTGCGTGTCGGTGTGCCTGAGCGATCGATCTGAGACAGTGGATTTTGTGATGGCGGAGGGAGTGGAAGGGCTGGCCTATTGCAGTGGCGTGCAGGACAACCTGACCCAGAAGTGGGGAAGCGATGAGATTTTGCAGACGGGTCGGGTCGTGCAGAAACAAGCTGTGCCTTTAGCTGACGTTCTCCGCAATCATGCTGCGCCGCGTGTGATTGATTATTTGGCGATCGATATTGAGGGGAGTGAATATAAAGTGCTAAAGGATTTTCCTTTTGAGGAATACGTCTTTCGAGCGATGACTATAGAGACGGACGAGTGGGTCTGGGAGAAGCTGATGCCGATTCTCAACCATCATGGCTATCAACAGGTCAGCAGTCCATTCAATACCGATCGGTTGTTTGAAAAATATTGTTTACACCGAAGTGTCTTAACAGGCTTAGGATAGCCTAGATTTATTTACCAAAGCGGAGTCGATCGAGCTTAGCTTGGGCTTCTGGATCGAGGCAGTTCATCAGAAAGCGGCCAGAAGATTTAGTTTTATTTTTTTGTTTGCTGCGGACTCGGGTATTGGTAAAGTCTACTTCGTGCCAAAGCTGTTCGGCAGACATCCATTCGGCTCCGTAGCCAATGACGGTAAGCTGTTGGGCGCGATCGCTAGTGGCAACAATGAGGCGCTGATGAAATTTTCGCAGGTCATGACGGAAGTCGGCGCAGGCTTTTTCGATAAAGGTGTCGGCGGTTTCGTTGGGACTTGTGTAATGGATGGTGAGGAAGTCGGTGACGATTTCCTCGTTGGCGGGGGTATCGCGGTATTGGGCGTCGAAGACGAGTTGGGTGTTGTAGGCATTGTAGGCCGCAAATCCGGTGAGGTGGTTGACGAGGGCGCGCCTTGCTTCTTCGAGTCCAGTCCGATCGCGTATCTTCTTGAGGTCGTTCCAAGCTCCGACAATGTTATAGCCGTCGATGAAGAATATGGCTTCGGGAGCGGTGGCGGATTTCATGGTTTACAGGACAAGCTGGAGGTCATGGCATTAGATGTGATGAGGGTCAATCGTCCTTATGATGACACTGTGGTATCTATGTTGCCACAAATTATTCTGGAGGTTGAGAATATGGGATGTTTTTCTGGGTTTTGGGATATTTACGATCGCGGTGTTGTTGTACGGGGCCGTGGGGCGATCGGGTGGGTGGCTGGGCGACAGGGACGGGGGGTGGGATTTTTTTGACGCCGTTGATGCTGGAGCTGAATTGGGCGGAAACGAAGACGGTGTCGGCGGTGTCGGCGGGATTTATTTTGCTAAATTCGATTGCGGGGCTGATGGGAAGCTGGCGATCATGGGTGGGTGTGCCGGGGATGACGGGGGGATTGCTAGGGGTGGCGTTGCTGGGAGGGGCGATCGGGTCCTATTGGGTGGGCTTGGCGGTTGTCGGATGTAGCGATCAAACGGTTTGGGGGGTGTTGTTTGGGATGGCGAGTGTGAAATTGTTGTTGGGATGAGGGTGGGTTGTTGTTGGGATGAAAATGATGCCTTGCTTCGCTTAGCGCATCCTACGTTGGAGTTGGGTTTGGATTTTGGGTTTCCATTGTGATGAGGCGATCGCGGAGGCGGTGGGGATCGCCTTGGTCGATAATACTACCTTGGCTCATGAGGATGGCTTGGTCGCAATAATTGAGTTCGTTGAGGCGGTGTGTGACCCAGAGTGCGGTAATGCCGCGTGATTTGACGAGGCGTTGGACTTCAACGACGAGTTCGAGCTGGCTGTCAGGATCAAGCAGGGCGGTGGGTTCGTCGAGGAGTAAGACTTCACAGTGGGTCGCTATTGCCCCGGCTATTGCAACGCGCTGTTTTTGGCCGCCGCTGAGGGCGTAGATGGGACGGCGACGGAATTCGAGAAGGTTAACGGCGGATAGGGCTTCTGCGACGCGGGCTTGCACTTGGGTCGGGGTGAGGTGTTCTTTCACGAGGCCAAAGGCTACATCTGCGCCGACCGTGGGCATGACGAGCTGGTGGTCGGGGTTTTGAAAGACGAAGCCGAGTTTGGGAGAGACGTAAATGGTGCCAGACTGCTGAGGTAGAAGTCCGGCGATCAAACGAAGTAACGTAGATTTGCCGCAGCCATTCGTGCCCAATAACATCCAAAACTCTCCCTGGGGAATGTCTAAGGAACAGCCGTTTAGCACCGTCTGCCCGTTGCCCCACTGAAACCGGAGGTCGTCAATTGCGATCGCAGAAGCCATAAACTAAGTCCTGATGCGCTTTCCCTTAGGCTGCGAAGAAACCGGGCGCGCGTCCACCTGCGCCGCCACCTGTTTTTTCATACATCTGAACAGAGATGACGGAGCTACCGAGGACGGCGATTTTCTTACCCGTTTGGTGATCGCAGGTAAGTTCGATAAGCTGATCGCTATTGGTTTTGAGGGCATTGGTGAGTTGCTGGTAGGCAGCTTCGGCGGCTTCGGCGTCCTTTTTTTGGACACTCAGAGTGCCGGGGATATTTTTGAGCGTAAATTCCAAGATAAACATAGCGATCGATTATTCCGTATTAGCGAAGTCTAGTCCCTAGTATAGGCAAGAATCCTACCGTTGATGCGGATTGGGTTACCCGTCTTCCAAATCAAAAAATTTATGCTAGGGTGATTCATAGAGAATCATTGATTCTTGTGCCTTGCGCAGTCAAGCCTTGTGCTGTGACTACGTTTGAGATTAATTGTCCTTTAGCAAATTTTGGAGGTGCTTATGCAAGAGTGTTGTATATCCTTGGGTTGTCAGTGTGGTGTTGTCCGGCTGCGTGCCGGGGCTGTTCTCTAAGCAAGCCATTCATAGGTTTTCGGCTGGCTATGCGTCATGACCCTTCATTGGCGTGACAGTCTGCATAACAGAGTTTGATGTTGACCTATTCTGAGTCTATCCGTAGAAGCTTGGTGATGTTTGGAGTTCCTCCCGGCAGTCAAGGTTCCATCTGATGACCCGCTAGACCGCGCCTGAAGTTTGTTTCTACCCAGAGACGACTTTGGGCGCGGATAGTTTTTGGGTACTTTTTTATGAAGCTAAGATTTAAATGGATGAACAGATAAAGAGTTTTCGTCGCGGTCTCTTCATAGATTGGCACATGGGGGATGTTGAATTTTGGATTCGATCGCCTATTATGGAACCATGGTTTTCAAAGGAAGTAGTTATCAAAAATACTCATCTGCTAGTATCCTGTTGTTTGGGATACAGTTTAGCTGTGAAAATTCAGATTAACTAAGTTTGGATTTTCAGTGAGTAGCTTCATTAGAAAACTTTAAGTTGTTGTGGCGCAAGGCTTCTGCCAAACGCTCTAGATGTGAGGAGAATTAAAAAATGTTGAATCTTAAATTGAACGCCCTGTTGGTCAGCCCTGCTATTTTAGGTGCTCTAGTCCTAGGTGCTTCCTCTGCCAAAGCAGAAGCGCAAATGACCTCCGTTGATGCCTTGAATCAGTACAGCCTTGAAGGTAAGTCTGCTCAAGCACAAGTGACCTCAGTGTCGCAGCTTTCTGACGTCAAGCCGACTGATTGGGCCTTTCAAGCGCTTCAGTCCTTGGTTGAGCGCTACGGCTGCATCGCTGGCTATCCTGATAAGACCTACCGTGGCAACCGTGCAATGACTCGTTATGAGTTTGCTGCTGGTTTGAACGCTTGCATGGATCGCGTCAATGACTTGATCGCAGCGTCCACCGCTGATATGGTCAAGAAAGAAGATTTGGCAACCCTGCGTAAGTTGCAAGAGCAGTTCGCAGCAGAACTGGCAACCCTTCGCGGTCGTGTTGATGCCTTAGAAGCTAAAACTGCAACTCTTGAAAAGCAGCAGTTCTCCACTACCACCAAGTTGGCGGGTGAAGTCATCTTCGCACTCACTCAAGAATTCAATCGGGGTAGAGCCGCTAGTAATCAAGTTGCACTGCAAGATCGGGTTCGTTTGAGCCTAAATACTAGCTTCACGGGTAAAGATTTACTTGTCACTCGTTTGGCTGCTGGTAATGCACGTCGTTTTAACACTGGCGCTCTAGGTAGCTCAGGTAATGATCTGGGTGAGGGTTTACAAGCTTCTCAGTTTGGTGCTGTTGGTGGAACTAACGGCGTGAGTGTTGATTGGTTGGCTTACTACACCAGCTTGAATGACAAGCTAAAAATCTACATTCCGGTTGCGGGCGGTTTGCACTACGATTACGCTCCTACAGCTAGTCCTGCATTGGATTCTGGCGACAGCGGTAGCACCACGCTTTCCGTCTTCGGTCAGCGCAACCCAATTTATTCCATCGGTGGTGGCGCAGGTATTGGTCTGAACTACAATCTCGGTGGTATTCAACTGAGTGGTGGCTATCTGGCTAGCAGTAATCTTGCTGGAAATGGTGCAAACAGTCCTAATGCTGGAGCTGGTTTGTTCAATGGTGATAACAGTTTCTTGGGTCAAGTTAGCTATGCTCCTGAAAAGTCCCCCTTCCAAATTGCCGCAACTTACGTAAACGCTTATCGTAAGAGTGGTGCAATCTTTGATGGTGGTGGTGGTTTTGGTAGTTCCATTGGTTCAGCTCTAGCCAATCCTTTGGCAGCTACTAAAGTAAATGCTTATGGTCTTTCAGGCTCCCTTAAGCTCAGTCCTCAGCTTGTTCTAAATGCGTTTGGTACTTACGCAAACACTGATACTGTTCGTGATGTATGGACTTATGGCATGGGCGTTGCTCTGCCTGACTTTGGTAAGAAGGGTAATCTACTTGGTTTTGTAGCTGGTGCAGAACCCTACGCTGGTTCTTCCCGTGTTCCTTTCCACTTTGAAGGATTCTACAAGTACCAAATGAACGATCGTATCTCTGTCACTCCTGGTGTCATCTGGATTACGAATCCTGGCCAAGTCAACGGAAGCAGTGCAATCATCGGAACCGTCCGAACAACCTTTACATTCTAGATCTTTAGGATGAAGGCAATCTAAATCGTAGAGGTTTAGATAGAAGAGCGTTCCAAGCAGTTGGGGCGCTCTTTTTAGGTTTTTAGTCTTTTGGGTTTAGATGCGTAATTGTGCTGAGCGGACAACATTTACGTTTTGAGTCCTGCGAACCTGAATCTCAGATGTGTAAAATCTAACAACGTGTAACATTCGGAGAGGGTAAGCCGTCTTGTCCCCCCATACTTTGATACACTCTTGAAAGAGGGCTAGCTATGGACCTTTTGAGGTTTGAGTTAGCGATTTATCAGATTGTTGTGTTGCTCAAGATAGTGATCTAGTCATGAAGTCTAAGTTTCGTTCCGTTTTAGCGATAGCCCTAACGCTGGTGATGGTGCTATGTATCGCGTTCGTAAATCCGGCAGATGCAAAACCGAGGAAAGGGAAACCTAAAACTTACTCCGTTGAGCAAGTTGCAGAAATCCAGTCTTATGCTGCTCAGATTCAGGTCATGCGCGATCGCTTTGGCGAGTTGGAACGCTTGATTGAAAAGGAAGATTATGTCTTCATCCCGAATTTCATCCATGGTCCATTGGGCGATCTGCGGACTCGCATGTCATTTATTGCCAGTGAGTTATTTCCTGACGCGAAAAAGCAAGCTCAGGCCGCAACCAAAGATTTGACGAATGCGTTGGCGGCGATCGATCGGGCTGCTTCGGAAAAGGACTATAAGTCGGCGGCAAAAGGTTACACCAACCTGAATCGGTCGTTAGATACGTTTTTTGCCTTGTTACCGAAAGCCTAAAGCTAATAATGAATCTTGGTTGATGGTGATGGATGCTCTTTTGGGGCATCTTTTTATTGGAGGATGGGAATGCAGATAGCGATCGTCGGGGCGGGAATTGTCGGGAGTGCCATCGCATACGAATTATCGCAACATTCGCAGTATGAGATTACGGTCTATGACTGTGCTAATGGCCCAGTTCAGGAGAATCAATCTTTCTACGCTGGAGGTACGGGCGCGGCGCTGGGTGTGCTGATGGGGGCAATTTGTAAAAGAGAAAAGGGGCAGAACTTACGGCGACGGTTAGCAGGGCTGGATTGGTACGATCGCGTGATTCCTGAACTGGAAAAAACGGTAGGCGTTCACATTCCCTACAACCGCCAAGGGATTTTGATGATGCAATACGAGGGCGATCGAAGTGAGCATGATTTGGCGCAGTGGGAAAAATTAGCCCAGCTTCGCCCCAGCCAAAATCGACGTCTCGAAATCTGGCAACCCGAACAAATTCGCAGTGCCTGTCCCCATGTGGATCTCAATAACATCGTCGCAGCGGTGTATTCGCCGGACGATCGCCAAGTCCATCCGACGCGTATGACACAAGCCCTGATTGCAGCCGCTCAACTTCGAGGGGTTCTGTTTCGCTGGAATTTTGAAGTGGACAATGAGCCTCCAGAGTGTGATGTCATGGTGGTTTCGGCAGGGTTGGGTTCGTCAGATGTGATGCGATCGATCGCGGCGAAAAATCCCCTCGATCTGCGTCCGGTGTTGGGCCAAGCCATCCATGTCCGGACGCCAAAGTCGTTGGGCCATCCAGAGTTTCAGCCCGTGATCACAGGCCATGATACCCATGTTGTTCCCCTAGATCAAACCCTCGAAAACCGTGAGTATTGGGTCGGGGCGACGGTGGAGTTTGAGACGGAGGGTGAGGCATTGATAGCCCAACCGGATGCCTTTGATGGAATGTGGGAAAAAGCGATCGACTTGGTGCCCGAACTGGCGTATGCAGAACGATTGCAAACTTGGCAGGGAATGCGTCCTCGGCCTGTGGGTCGCCCTGCTCCCGTCATCGAATGGGCGACCAATTTAGCGTTTGAAAGTCCTAAAGTTCTACTCGCGACGGGGCATTATCGAAATGGGGTTTTGCTGGCACCCGCAACGGCGATCGAAGTGTGGGAAATGTTGGGTACGATAGGGCAATAGACGCGAAAGAGGGACAAAGCCTGTGGGCTATTCGGTTAAAAACTTGGGCAGTGACATTTTGCTCTTAGAAAACCTGTTGGAACCTGAAACCTGCGATCACTTGATCGAGGTGGCTGAGTTTTGTAAGTTTGAGGCGGCGACAATTTTGATTGGGGCGGTGGATACGGAGATTCGCAACAATGGCATCCTGCCACTCGATCGACGCAATCCTATCCAAAAGTCGGCCAACGATCTGGTGATGACGCGAATCCAGGTGATCCAAGAGGCGCTTTTTAAAGTTTACGGCGTCCAGTTTCCCCATGCTGAACCCTGTTCGATTTTGCGCTATTCCCCCAGTCAGCAATACAAGCGCCACATCGACAACATTTTACTCTCTAGCCGTTTTAAGGAAGTCGAGCAAGGGATTCCGACGCGGGATGTGAGTATTGTCGGCTACCTCAATGATAATTTTGAAGGCGGCGAGACCTTTTTCGATCGCCAAGGCGTCAAAATCAAACCCCAAAAAGGCAGTGCGATTGTCTTTCCTTCCTACTACACGCATCCGCATCAATCGCTTCCGGTAACGCGGGGCCGCAAGTATTCGTGGACAAGCTGGCTGTATCATTAGCTGTATTATTAAGGGCGATTGGATTTTGCGATTACACGTTACTGAGGGAGTTAAATTATGTCTGAACAAACAACAGGTGCAGATGCGATCGATGTCGCGATCGAGAGTGGATTAGATTTTGACGGATCGGCGATTCCGGCGGCCAAACTCGACCTTTACAAAAGCGTTATGGCACTAGAAGCAGGCCGTCAGCGCAGTGGCGTGTCGAACACGATGCGATCGAGGATTGTACGCATTGGCGCAAAGCATATTCCCCAAGCTGAACTCGACGCAAAACTGGAAGCCGCAGGGTTCGCTCCGTTGAAGCCTAAAGACATTGCATTCTTCTATGGTCCTAAATAAATCTAGCCTTCAGAGTTTGAATCATGTTGACGTACGAAGCCATCGACTGCGCCGCTCAGATTCTTGCAGGGGTTGCACATCGGACTCCGGTTTTGACCTCAACTGTGATTGATCAGCGCACCGGAAGTCAGGTCTTTTTCAAGTGCGAAAATTTTCAACGTACGGGTTCATTTAAGTTTCGGGGTGCGTACTATGCGCTCTCGAAGCTGACGCCAGAGGAACGAAAATGCGGGGCGATCGCTTATTCCTCTGGCAACCACGCGCAGGGTATGGCGTTAGCCGGAAAATTATTAGATATCCCCATCACCATCATCATGCCGAGCGATGCCTCAGCGGTTAAGCAAGCGGCAACGAAAGAGTATGGCGCAGAAATTATTTTTTACGATCGCACGTTCCAGAGCCGCGAGGACGTCACCCGCGAGATTTTGATCACGCGAGATGCGGTGTTGATTCCCCCATTCGATCACCTAGATATCATTTCAGGGCAAGGCACGGTAGCGAAGGAACTCATTGAAGAGGTTGGGCCGTTGGATTTGCTCTTGGTGTGCGTCGGCGGCGGTGGATTAATCTCGGGCAGTACGATCGCCGCCCGTCACCTGTCACCCCACTGCCAGATTATCGGCGTGGAACCAAAGCTAGCCGACGACGCGACCCGATCGTTTTTGTCTGGAAAACTGGAGCGTACGGAAAAGACCAATACCATTGCAGACGGAGCGCGATCGGTCTCCCTCGGGGCTTTGACGTTCCCTATTGTGTTGGAACACGTCAGTGACATGGTGACGGTAAGCGATGCGGCGATCGCGCGATCGATGTTTTATCTCTGGGAACGACTGAAAATAGTAGTGGAGCCGACGGGCGCGTTAGCGGCGACAGCGTTATTGGAAGGAATCGTGTCACAACCTGGATCGAAGATTGGCATCATTATAAGCGGCGGCAATATCGACCTAAAACAAATGCCAACCTACTGGACAAAAGCTCATCCCAAGGAGAAAGCAGCCGCAAAACGACCGTGGACTTGGGAGATGTCCTAGAGCTTAAAACCAGATGATTTTAATAGGATAGGTCTTAAGTTTGGCATCTTGGCTTAAACCTAAGAACTTCAATTCATTGGGTTACTCGAAGGGGTTGAGGAGAGAAACTCCGGTTGCAGTAAAATTTTTTATATTTCGAGTCACTAGGGTTAAATCGTAGACTAGTGCTGTAGCAGCAATCTGTTTATCTAGTGCATTCTCAGGGTAGGGAACCCGTAGTCGGCCCCAGATTTGAGCTTCTTCTGAGCCAAAATCAAGGATGTTCTCAGCATAATGATCTGCAACCAAGTTTCTAAGGACTTAGCTTGGGTGGCATCGCCCCGATGTCTAATAATGTCAACGCCACGGCGGAGTTCACCAGTGGTGATAACGCTAAGGTAAGTGATAATCTCCTGTTCCACCATCTGACGAAAGAAACGAGTAATGCCGGGGTTTGCTCGATCGCGTTTACGAAGTTCGCTGATGATATTGGTATCGAGTAAATACATTAGTTGGGCAGATCTGTGGATGTTGGCGTGACCTCTCCATTGTAAAACTGATCTTGAATCCGTACAAAATCAGCATCGGTGCCGACATCAGGAATCTGGCTAAGAGCTTCAAGAAATGATTTTTTCTTGGGGCGCAGAAGAGCTTGCTCTAGAATATGACGATGCTGTGCTTCTGCGCTAATGCCATGCTGGCTAGCTTGCACTTTTAGAGCGTTTGCGATCGCATCATCAACATTGCGTACAATTAAACTGGCCACGGCTAATTACGTCCGTTAGGTTTACTTAACATAACGATAGCATTGATATCAAAGAGCGCATCTGCGGCGATGGAACTATGCATCCTCAACCTCCGATCGCACCTCCCCTTCACGCGCCCAAACCCGATCGGGCGATCGATTGCACACCTTCATCCGCATCATTACTCAACGTTTCGAGGGTGTTGATCACGGTGGAAAGGGCCGATCGATCGGGAGTCTTTTTAACCATCAGCGTGAGTGATTGTGCAACGTATTTCCGAATCATTGGATCTTCATTCTGCGCGTAGGAGATGACTTGATTAACCTGTTCAACGGATTGTCCCCAGGTGAGAAGCTGCTGACTCAATTTCTGAGAATCTAAGCTTTTGGGACGTTTGGAATCGTTGAGGATGCAGTAGGGTGCAAGTTGGATAGGAGGATTATTGACACTGTAGCTGCTAGCCATGGGCGGGACTGGATCAGCGCGTCGAGCGCTCAGAGGTTCGGCAAACGCGCTTAGGTCTGAAACAGGAGTCGAACCTTCAGATTGAACGGGCACCATCTCATTCGATTGAGTTGCATCATCAAAGTTCAGTTCGATCGGAGCCTCGGGTTTTGAATCGTAGTAATAGGCTTGGTTGGGGTCGATGGCGTCAGCTTGCACAGCATCCGGTTGCTCAACGGTATCTAGCGTAATTCCACCCACTTCACCATAGGTTTGCTCCGGCAACGGATGAGAAGAAACTTCTGATTGACCCGGTCCTGAAATAACAGTCTCTACAATCCCACGTTCTGCAACAGGTAAATCAACGATTGGATCAACGGTTGGATTAACAGGTGCTGTCGTGCCGATCTCATCAACCGTCGATGCCTTGACTTGCACACGCTCAACTACTTGGCCCGATCGCGTATCCGCGCCCTTCGGCTTACCAAATAACAGATATCCGATCGTGGCCAAGATTGCGGCGATCGCACCCAAAACAGCCAATGCACTATTCATAAAATTTCCACACTCTCGTGATTAACCCGTCCTTCTATTTTGTCTGATATTTCCATCTGAATACACAAAATATATCGGTAAAAACACGCCCAAAATCCAATAAAAAACCCTCTCCTTATAGAAGAGGGTTTTTTGACTAGTCAGGAACGGTGATTAACCGAACTTACCCGCAGTCGCCCCAATTAGGAACGCAGCATAGGTGAAGACATAGCCGACCGTGAAGTGAGCCAGACCCACCAAGCGACCTTGAACAATGGACAGTGCCACTGGCTTGTCCTTCCAACGAACCAAGTTCGCCAAAGGAGTGCGTTCGTGTGCCCAGACCAAGGTTTCGATCAACTCTTGCCAGTAACCACGCCAGGAGATCAAGAACATAAATCCAGTTGCCCACACCAGGTGACCAAACAAGAACATCCAAGCCCAAACCGACAGATTATTGGTTCCGTAGGGGTTGTAGCCATTGATCAACGGAGCAGAGTACTGCCACAGATAATCACGTAACCAGCCCATCAGATAAGTCGAAGACTCGTTGAACTGTGCAACGTTGTCCGACCAGATTGAAAGATGTTTCCAATGCCAGTAGAACGTGACCCAGCCAATGGTGTTCAGCATCCAGAACATTGAGAGGTAGAACGAATCCCATGCAGAGACATCGCAGGTACCGCCACGTCCAGGACCATCGCAAGGGAAGGCATAACCGAAGTCCTTTTTATCGGGCATCAGCTTAGAACCGCGTGCATCCAACGCACCCTTGACCAAGATCAAAGTGGTGGTGTGCAGACCCAGAGCGATCGCATGGTGAACCAAGAAATCACCAGGTCCAATGCTCAAGAACAAGGAGTTCTTTTCGCTATTGATGGCATCTAACCAACCGGGCAGATAAGCAGCCCCACTCGTTGCAGCCAAACTGCTTGGATCAGATAAAAGTGAGGTGAATCCATACAGAGCCTTACCGGACGCTGCTTGGACCCATTGGGCAAAGACAGGTTCGATGAGGATTTGCTTCTCAGGCGTTCCGAATGCAACCACAACGTCGTTATGAACATACAGACCCAGCGTGTGGAAACCCAGGAAGAGGGAAACCCAGCTCAAGTGAGAGATGATCGCTTCTTTGTGTTCCAAGACGCGGGCAAGAACGTTATTCTTGTTCGCTTCAGGATCGTAGTCACGGACGAAGAAGATTGCGCCGTGAGCAAACGCACCAACCATCAGGAAGCCTGCAATGTATTGGTGGTGGGTGTACAACGCTGCCGTTGTGGTGAAATCCCGTGCAATAAATGCATAGGGAGGCATCGCATACATATGCTGCGCAACTAAGGAGGTAATGACACCCAAGGATGCTAGTGCCAAGCCCAATTGGAAGTGCAACGAGTTGTTGACGGTGTCATACATACCCGTGTGACCTGCGCCCAGCTTGCCCGAAGGAGGTTTGTGTGCGTTCAGGATTTCGCGCATCGAGTGCCCGATCCCAAAGTTGGTCTTGTACATGTGACCCGCAATGATGAAGATCACTGCGAGCGCCAAGTGGTGGTGAGCCATGTCAGTAAGCCACAAGGACTCAGTCTGAGGATGGAAGCCACCGAGGAAGGTGAGAATGGCAGTCCCAGAACCTGTAGCAGAATTGAACACTTGGTTCATTCCATCTGGGTTCTCAGCGTACACACCCCAGTTTCCAGTGAAAAAGGGAGCCAAACCCGCAGGGTGAGGCAACGTCGTCATGAAGTTATCCCAACCGACGTGTTGACCACGGGATTCAGGAATTGCAACGTGAACAAGGTGTCCTGTCCAGGCGAGAGAGCTGACGCCGAACAAACCTGAGAGGTGGTGGTTCATCCGAGATTCAGCGTTTTTGAACCATGCCAAGCTAGGACGGAACTTGGGTTGTAAGTGCAACCAGCCCGCAAACAAGAGCACAGCCGAGAAAACCAAGAGACCGATCGATCCGGTATAGAGGTCTTCGTTCGTACGCATCCCGATCGTGTACCACCAGTGGTAGACACCCGAGTACGCCACATCAACGGGATAAGACGCGCCAGCCTGCGTAAATGCATCAACTGCACCCTTACCAAATTGAGGATCCCAAATCGCATGTGCGATCGGTTTGATATTCAACGGATCCAAGATCCACTGTTCAAAGTTGCCTTGCCAAGCCACATGAAACAGGCTGCCTGAGGTCCAGAGGAAGATGATTGCCAAGTGACCGAAGTGGGTTGAGAAGAGCTTTTGGTAAAGCTTCTCCTCCGTCATTCCGTCATGGCTTTCAAAGTCATGCGCCGTTGCAATCCCGTACCAAATCCGACGAGTGGTCGGGTCTTGAGCGAGGTCTTGACTAAATTTTGGAAACTTAGTTGCCATGTTCTAAAAGTCCTCCTGGCTCATTAAAGGGATAGTGATCGTGCAAGGAAGAAGGCCCACGTAGTGGCGATTCCACCGAGCAAATAGTGAGCTACACCGACCGCACGACCCTGAATAATACTCAGAGCGCGAGGTTGAATGGCAGGAGCAACTTTTAGCTTGTTGTGTGCCCAAACGATGGACTCAATCAATTCTTGCCAGTAGCCACGACCGCTGAACAGGAACATCAAGCTGAAGGCCCAGATAAAGTGAGCGCCCAAGAACATGAGTCCGTAAGCAGACAGTGCCGAACCGTAGGAGTTGATTACCTGAGCAGCTTGTGCCCACAGGAAGTCACGCAACCAGCCATTAATGGTGATGGCGCTTTCAGCAAAGTTTCCGTAGGTGATATGATTCACCGTTCCGTCTGGCGATACCGTTCCCCACACATCAGATTGCATTTTCCAAGAGAAGTGGAAAATCACAATAGAGATGGAGTTGTACATCCAGAACAGACCCAAGAACACATGATCCCATCCGGAGACTTGGCATGTGCCGCCACGGCCAGGGCCGTCGCAAGGAAAGCGGAAACCGAGGTTTGCTTTGTCTGGAATCAGACGTGAACTGCGGGCATACAGAACGCCCTTCAGAAGAATGAGAACCGTTACGTGAATCGTAAAGGCATGGATGTGGTGGACCATAAAGTCCGCCGTACCCAAAGCGATCGGCATCATGGCAACCTTGCCACCGACAGCTATTGTGTCGCCACCAAATGCATAGCTCGCGGTCGAGAGCGCATTAGGAGCAGTACCACCCACGGTTGCAGCCGCTGTGTGTAAACCTTGAATCCACTGTGCAAACACAGGTTGGAGCTTGATGGCGCTGTCAGAGAACATATCCTGAGGACGCCCGAGAGCACTCATCGTATCGTTGTGGATGTAGAGACCAAAGCTATGGAAGCCGAGGAAAATACAAACCCAGTTGAGGTGAGAAATAATCGCGTCGCGATGGCGCAGCATGTTATCCAACACGTTGCCTTGGTTCACAACCGGATCATAGTCACGGACCATGAAAATCCCAGCGTGAGCCGCAGCCCCGACGATTAAGAATCCGCCAATCCACATATGGTGGGTAAACAGAGACAGAACCGTGCCGTAATCCGTTGCCAGATAAGGGTATGGAGGCATAGCGTACATGTGTTGGGCAACGATGATGGTGACAGAACCTGCCATCGCCAAGTTGACCGCCAATTGTGCGTGCCAAGAGGTTGTCAAGACTTCAAACAAACCCTTATGGCCGCGTCCAGTGATCATTAGTGGATCAGGGCCGTTTGCATCAAGGATTTCCTTCATGCTGTGACCAATGCCCCAATTCGTGCGGTACATGTGACCTGCGACGATGAACATCACGGCCAATGCCAGGTGATGATGCGCCGTATCGGTCAGCCATAGACCACCCGTGAGGGGATTAAGGCCACCTCTGAAGGTGAGGAAGTCTGAGTATTCGCCCCAGTTGAGCGTGAAGAAGGGGGTCAAACCTTTCGCAAAGCTCGGATAGATATCCGCCATCAACTGTGGGTTCAGGATAAATTCGTGAGGCAAGGGAATCTTGCCTGCGGGAACGCCTTTGTCCAACAGTTCATTGATGGGATTTGCAATGTGAATCTGGTGACCAGCCCAACCGAGCGAACCCAGACCGAACAGACCCGCCAAGTGGTGGTTCATCATGGATTCCACATTTTGGAACCATTCCAACTTGGGAGCTGCTTTGTGGTAATGAAACCAGCCAGCGAACAACATCAAACCTGCCATGACCAGCCCGCCGATCGCGGTGCAGTAAAGCTGATAAGAGTTGGTGATGCCAGCGCCGCGCCACATTTGGAAAAGACCCGATGTGATCTGAATTCCGTGGAAACCGCCGCCGACGTCTGCATTGAGGATTTCTTGACCGACGATCGGCCACACAACTTGAGCACTAGGCTTAATGCTGAGTGGATCGCCAAGCCAAGCTTCATAATTTGAAAAACGGGCACCATGGAAATACATTCCACTGAGCCAAACGAACACCACTGCTAAGTGACCGAAGTGTGCGCTAAAGATTTTACGAGATACATCTTCTAAGTCAGAAGTATGGCTGTCGAAGTCGTGAGCGTTTGCGTGTAGGTTCCAAATCCAGGTGGTGGTTTTGGGTCCTTTAGCAAGACTGCGATCGAAGTGACCGGGTTGGCCCCACTTTTCAGTGGACGTTGCAACGGGGTTTCTATCGACAACAATCTTCGCCTTCGCAGGGCGCTCCGGTGGGCTGATTGTCATGGAGACTCTCCTCTCTAGAACGGAACGAGGACTCCCCTACCCGAAACCTACTCCCTCAGAGATCAGTTCGGTGAAGAACACAGATGTGAAAAGTTTGAATAATCCAGAACTCAACACAGTGCGTATCGGGTGGGTTCTCACAGCCAATATTATAGGGGCATGAAGAATGGGTTTTGAGTCGTGATTTACAATAGTTCAAGAAGACCCAATCCTAAGGCTGATTAGCTTTTGAAGCCCATGCCCTCTAGGCTAAAAGTCAAGAGTGCGTAAACGAAGTTAACATTTTGCAACACTCCAAGGCTGGATTCGGATCGGTTTGGGGATCGGATGCCCAGTGGCCTAAACTTTTAAGGGGATGTTGAAAAGTCTCTGAAAAGTCTATCGAGTTTTTAGCTAATTATTAAGGCGAGGAATCCTAGTGGTTGGACGGCGTGGTTGGAGAGGCATTCAAAAGTCGGTAGCAGTTGCCCTTGCACTGATTCTAATGAGTAGCGGTTCTGAGATGGCGATCGCTGCCTCCAGTCAACTCACAGAAACGCCTCCACCTCAGGCTATTCAGACGCTGCGTCGGGTTTTGGATCAGTATCAGCCTCAGATCAAGATTCTGGCTCCTAAGCCGGGTGAACTCTTTCAAGACACCACAGTTTCGCTGGTGTTACAGGTCAAAGATCTACCGATCTATCAGTCGGTGGGTTTAGGCTTGGGTCCGCATTTGCATGTCGTTGTAGACGATCGGCCTTACCAATCGGTTTATGATGCAACGCAGCCGATCGTTCTGACCGATTTGGCTCCTGGAACGCATACGATTCGGGTATTTGCTGTCCGTCCATGGGATGAGAGCTTCAAAAATGACGGCTCTTTTGCTCAGACAACATTTAATGTCTTTACCAAAACAGATGACCATGACCCGGATCCTCGCAAGCCGCTGCTGACCTACAGTCAACCCCAAGGAAACTATGGCGCAGAACCGATTCTGCTAGATTTTTATCTGACGAATGCGCCGCTACACTTTATCGCTCAAGATCATCCGGAGGACAGCACTCGCGACTGGAAAATTAAAGCGACCGTTAACGGCCAGAGTTTTCTGCTCGATCGGTGGCAGCCTATCTATCTCAAAGGCGTCAAGCCGGGTAAGAACTGGGTTCAGCTCGAATTTATTGATGAAAACGGAACCCGCGTCGAAAATTTTGGGAATAACACGGCCCGGATTTTTACCTACACGCCCAATGGGACCGATGTACTCTCAAAGCTGATCCGAGGCGAACTCACCATCGCGCAGTCGAAAGGCATCGTGGATCCGACCTATAGGTCACCCATAGAAGCGATCGTCCCTGATGTTGTTCCTACGATCGCCCCGAAAGCTGAACCCAAAGCTGGGCCGAAGATTAAATCCAAGGTGTTGCCCAAAGCTGTGACGTCTGTCGAACCCAAAGTTTCACCGAAGATTGGATCAAAAGTTGAATCAAAAGCTAAATCAAAAGTAGCACCGACGATCGAGCCTTTACCTGTGGGGACCGTAGACGCAAAACCCTCAGGATTCCGGCTACCGATCGTCCCAATTCCACTGCCTATTTTTGGTAAAAAATCGGGTTTAAATCCTAACGACGTTATCACGGGTCCGGAAGAGTCCAAGTCCATAACGCCCAAGCCTGAAACTGCCAAGCCTGAAACGACTAAACTGATTGACTTGCCTAGAAAATCAGGACAGTCCGATCGTCGGTTGCTCCAATCCCAAGACGCTGAAAAGCCACCTGCTATCTCTAAACGGAATAAGCCTTTCCAATTCTTTAAGAAAAAAGAAAAGACGATCGAACCGATTTCTCCGATCGAAGCGCTTAGACCCAGTGTCCCAAAGCCTGCAACGCTCCGACAACCGTTGGCAACGATGACGAAAAAAGCGGTCAACCCCGAAGCCATCAAACCCGAAGCTGCGGTGCAAGGGATGACAAAACCGAACGTCTTTTTCCCACCGTTAACAAAACCTGAGCCACCCACGCCTCAACCCAAACCTGCCGAACCTAAGACTGAATCCCAAAAGATTGCCCCTCCGCCCACTCTCCCATCTCGATTCTTCCCTGGACAAAAAGTAGAGGTCAACCGTCCAGCTAAGGTTGAACCCAAAACTGAATCCAAGGCTGAACCCAAAACTGAGCCTAAGATTAAAGCTAGGATTGCACCTGAGATTAAAACTAAAGCCCAGTCTCAGGCCGAACTTAAAGTTGAATCTAAATCCGTGCCATCGTCGATCGCATCCCCCCAATTAATGCCATCCAAACTCATCGAGCAGCAAAAAACTCCAGTCGTCCCAAAAGCCGAAATCTCTGAAAATTTGTCCCCAAGCTGGCTTGATCAAATCCGCGATCGCCTGCTCCCATCCAAAACAGCTCCCACAACGGTTCAAACAACGGCTCCTGAGCCAAACGTTGTCCCGAATGCAACAGAGGAAACGACACAAGAAGTGGTTCCCAGCGCTAAACTGGATGTCAGACCAGCGATCGAACCGACGACAATCGAACCCAAGGCTGAAATGCTTCAGGAACTCGTCGATCGTCTTAACAAAACAATCGCTAAGCCCGTTATCAAACCGATCGTCCCTCCCTCAACTGAACCGCAGATAACCAGCGACTTTACGCCTCAGGTCAAACCTGACATTCAGCCCGAGGTGAAACCTGAAGTGAAGACTGACACAAAACCGTTAGTCGAAGCAAACCGCTAACTTAGCATCCCAAGACAAAAGCCCGATCGGGATAAACGATCGGGCTTTTTAGTTAGAGTACTCAACCAATTCCTAGCTGTTTTGGCGGTACCACTCGATCGTGCGCTTCAGCCCTTCCTCAAAGCCAACTTCCGCCTCGAAGCCAAAGCGATCGCGTGCCCGACTTGTATCCAAACACCGACGCGGCTGACCATTGGGCTGATCCGTCTGCCATTCCAGCAGGCCCTCATATCCCATCAACTCGCAGATGATGGTGATCAAATCTTTGATCGTAATTTCACGATTGGTTCCCAGGTTTACCGGATCCGACTCATTGTAAAACTGCGCACCCCTGACAATCCCGCGTGCCGCATCTTCAGAGTAGATAAATTCTCGGGTCGGACTGCCATCACCCCACACTGGAATAATTTTCTCTCCCGCCTTCTGAGCCTCATGAACTTTGCGAATCAACGCCGGAATCACATGGGAACTGCGGGTGTCAAAGTTATCCTCTGGACCATACATATTTACAGGCAATAGATAAATGCCATTGAACCCATACTGCTGACGGTACGCTTCCAACTGAACCAGCAAAGCCTTCTTCGCGATTCCGTAGGGCGCATTGGTCTCTTCCGGATAACCATTCCAGAGATCGTCTTCCTTAAAAGGGACGGGCGTAAACTTCGGATACGCGCAAATCGTCCCCACACAAACAAACTTTTCGACGCCCGACTGGTAAGCCGCATGAATAAGCTGCGTTCCCATCATCAAGTTGTCGTAGAAAAGTTCTGCTGGCTTCTCACGGTTGAGACCAATACCGCCAACGTGCGCCGCCAAGTGGATAATCAAATCCTGCTTTTCAACGACTTTTTGGCAGTTTTCCCATTTACAAAGGTCAAAGTCGCGCGATCGAGGCACCGAAATCTTGTCTTCATCAGCGCCCGCTGCCAGCAACTGCTTCACTACTTGTTTTCCTAGGAAGCCCGCGCCCCCCGTCACCAAGATTTGCTTATTTTTCAGGTCTATTCCACCTTCGGCATTGAGCGTTGAGGGCGTAGAAATCATCGGTGCAGTCATAGTTAACGTCATAGGGCTTTGGTGTCTTACTACAAAAGGTACAGCATTTCCAAAAAAAAGCTGAGAGAGTTATTAATACCCTCTCAGCTATAAAGCGTTCCCAATCTTGGAGAACTAGATTTAATCGGAACTACAGGAATTTGAAGGTTTAGCCCTTAGAACGACATGCCTGCAAACTGCTCACGGACGATCGCTTGTTCTTTATTCATCGATTCGCTCGCAGGAGGTTCAATGCCCACGGCCCGCAAGTCGGCATCCACCATCATGTTCACGAGTTCGACAAAGGTGACCGACGGCTCCCACTTCAGAAGCTTCTTCGCCTTCGACGGATCGCCAATCAACAGGTCCACTTCCGTCGGACGGAGGTAGCGAGGGTCAAACTCAACATAGTCACGCCAATCCAAATTGACTCGGCCAAACGCCAACTCCAAGAACTCCTGCACCGAGTGAGTCTCACCCGTCGCCACAACATAGTCATCGGCTTGATCTTGCTGAAGCATGAGCCACATCGCCATCACATAGTCCTTGGCATAGCCCCAATCGCGCTTCGAGTCGATGTTGCCCATGAACAGCTTCTTCTGCTTACCTGCAAGAATCCGGGCAACTGCACGAGTAATCTTACGGGTGACAAAGGTTTCCCCACGGCGCGGAGACTCGTGGTTAAACAAAATGCCGTTGGTCGCAAACAGGTTGTAGGACTCGCGGTAGTTAATGGTTTGCCAGTGCGCAAACATTTTGGCGCAGGCATAAGGGCTGCGAGGGTAGAACGGCGTCGTTTCGGACTGCGGGACTTCCATCACTTTGCCGTACATTTCTGACGAACCCGCTTGGTAGTAGCGGACTTCGTTACCCGTGCGAACTTGGTAATCACGAATCGCTTCAAGCAGACGCAGCGCGCCCATACCCACGCAATCGGCGGTGTACTCAGGCGAGTCAAAGCTAACGCGAACGTGGGACTGTGCGCCCAGGTTATAAATTTCGTGAGGCTTCACTTCCTCAATAATTCGGCCCAGCATCGTACCATCCGTCAAGTCGCCGTAGTGCAGGAAGAGCTTGGCTCCTTCGACGTGGGAATCTTCGTAAATGTGATCAATCCGATCGGTATTAAATGTAGAGGTTCGACGGATGATTCCATGAACTTCATAGCCTTTTTCCAGCAATAACTCGCTGAGATAGGATCCATCCTGCCCGGTAATTCCCGTAATTAAGGCGCGTTTACGTTGCGTCATGCTCAATCTATCCTCTTTGTAAAATGAAACTAAAAATAAAGCAATCACCCTAAAAATCACCGATCGCTTCTGACTCACCTGCGATCGCAGGCAGTGGAAGGTCATAATGAGGAGGTCTTCATAGACTATTAATCCCAGACGATCGCCTCTACGTTACCATCTCGCTAAATTGAAATGGATTGGACTACAGAGCGACCTTGACTGAACGCTAGGCTGAATAGTGTCAAGACAACATCCATACACGGTCAAGCTCTGATAACAATTGAACCCAGGGCACGACTACCTTAGCGCAACCCCATTAGGTGTGCTCCCAAAATCCGTGGGCTTCGCAGAAATTTTACAAAATCAGTCAAATGACGGATGACAAAACTACACAACCTAGTAAGCACCATTGTTTTTGGGAAACAACACGACTCCGATCGTCCGAGTTACCACCACCATATCCATCCAGAAACTGCGATTGTTGACATAATAAGCATCTATTCGGACCCGCTGTGAGTAGGGAATATCATTCCGTCCGGAGACTTGCCAGAGACCCGTCAGTCCAGGACGAATTTGAATCACATGATCCATGTGGTCTCCGTAGCGGCACAGTTCTTCCGGAACGAGTGGACGCGGGCCGACGACGCTCATATCGCCCATCAAGACATTCCAGAACTGTGGAAACTCGTCTAAGCTCGTCGTTCTCAACAATCGGCCAATCCAAGTGATGCGAGGATCCGATCGGAGTTTAAATGAGGTGTCAAATTCTTCTTGCAAATGAGGCGAGGTTTGGAGCAATTCTTCAAGGAGCTGGTCGGCATTATTAACCATTGTGCGAAACTTAATGCAACCGAAATGACGGTAGTTTTTGCCGACGCGTTCTTGGACATAAAACACAGGCCCATGAGAACTTATGGCCACCAACAGCGCGATCGCCAGATAAAACGGCGAAAACAAAATCAAAATAGCCAATGAAAACCCAATATCAAACGTCCGCTTGCCCCCTGCACGATCCACCCAGTTCCGCCATGGGTGGGTTCGATTCCGGACACGGACCGAGAGAGATTGAGGGTTAGCCATAGCGGGATTTTTTAACATTCACAGTGACGATCGAGTATAGGAATCGTTAGAAATGAAGAGTCGCAAGATGAGCTTTCCCAAGATTCGCGCTAGGGCTTCAACCAGATGAAGACAAAATCGCCTGACACGAAATGTTAAGAATTAGACAAATATCTTAAATCTTGCATAAATCATACAGGTGTTAGACGGAAATTAGACGTCCTTTGGTTCCAATCCTGCCTTAAGACAGATCCGATCGACGCTTTGAAGGTAGCGATCGCGAAATTTTTCTGGAGAAAATTTCTCTGCATGACGCCGAATTTCCTCTGGAACCGTTTGTTTTCTCCATTCTTCAAAGTGCAGGACTGCCGCGCTCAAATCCGAAACCGTTTGACGACGAAATAAAATTCCGGTACCCCGATCGCCCCAGGTCCGAAAATCTTTGACGCTTTCGCCCGTGCCGCCTTGGCCGTAAGCAATCACTGGAGTTCCGCAGGCTTGGGCCTCCACCGGTGCAATGCCGAAGTCTTCGTAAGCCGCATAGACAAAGGCTTTGGCTTGAGCCATGTAGTGGGCAACATCAGCGTTCGATCGCCAGCCGAGGAACTGAATATTCGGTTTGGCAAGGCGTTGGAGCTTTTCGGCGTCACGGCCTTCGCCAATGACGATCAGCGGCAAGTCCAGTTCATTGAAGGCTTGAATGATTAAGCCGACTTGCTTATAGCCCACCAGCCGCGAAACGGTGAGATAAAAATCCTGTTTTTGGGCCGTGAATGTAAAGCGATCGATCGCCACAGGCGGATAAATCACCTCAGCCCGCCGCCGATAGCACCGCCAAATTCGATCAGCAGTCGTACGGGAGTTAGCAATGAAATGATCGACGCGGTTAGCACTGAGAACATCCCACTGACGCAGACGAGACAGAAAGTAGCGGGTCAGAATGCCCTTGAGACCCCAATGAATATTGCTTTGTTCAAGATAATCAAAGGTCAGATCCCAGGCGTAGCGCATGGGCGCGTGGCAGTAGGAAATGTGAACTTGATGGGCACGGGTTAAAACGCCTTTTGCAACGGCATGGGAGGACGACAAGATTACATCGTAGTCGCGCAGATCAAGCTGCTCTATGGCCAGGGGCATGAAGGGAAGGTATTTTTGCACGCCGTTTTCAGCGCCCGGAAAATGCTGCAAAAACGTATGGCCGATTGATCGACCGTAGAGGTAACTCTCTGGATTTCGCGATTCAAAGTCAATCAGCGCAAACAGATCCGCCTCAATATGCTGCAAGATTTCCTGCACCACCAGCTCTGATCCTCCGGTCGCCTTGGGCGTCAGCCATTCATGAACCATCGCGTAACGCAGTGCCATAATTCTCCTGTGGGCCTTTCGCTAGCCACTCGTAACAGACAAAACGAAGGCCGATCGTGGATTGCCCCAAATCACAGTTTCTTGCTTATAAATCGCCATTCCAGGCTTTGCACCCTTAGGTTTGTAGACGTGCTTAGGTTGGGTATAGACCACAGGCACGCGATCGCTCTCACGGGCTTGGCTATAATAAGCGGCTAGGTCTGCGACGCTTTGGAGATCCGCTTCGTCGGGGACACTGCCAGCCGGGAGGCGCAAAAGGGCGTGGCTACCGGGAATCTCTTGACTATGAAACCAAAGATCGTAGTCACCTGCGGTGCGGAACGTTAGGATATCGTTTTGGCGGTTGTTACGACCGATCAGGAGTTCGTAACCACTAGGGGTGCTGTAGCGACGAGGTTGGCTAGTGGTGGCGGGTTCGGCTTTGGATTTGCCGCTGGATTTACTGTTGGATTTGCTTTTGTTGGCAGGGCGGGCCTTACTTGAGGCCAGATCGGCTCTGAGGGGAACTTTGGGATTGTCGCTGCGGTAGGCGGGAGTGGCGAGATAGCCTTGCTGGATAAGTTCGTCGCGAATATCTTCGATCGCCTCTAAGTCTAGGGCTTCACGCTGACTAGTAGACTCAGGTTCGAGCTGTTGCAGGGCAGTCTCCACCTGCTGAAGGTAAGCGATTTCGGCTTGAATCTCATGTAATAACGGCGTAACAGCAGCGCGCGATCGCTTGAACTTTTGGTGCTGTTTGTAGCGAGCTTGGGCGTTTTGAACCGCATTTCGATCGGGAGCCAGAGGAATCGCAACTTGATTCCCCGTTTCAAAATCCGTGACAATCAGTTCGCTCAGACCAGGCGTCCACTCGGTGAGATGAGCCATTAACAGATCAGCCTGCGTCCGAATGTCGCTTGCGCGATCGCTTTCCTTCAGGCGTTCTAAAAACCCGTCCCGCTTGGTGTAGAGCTTACCCAAAATCGCCTTCAGCCGCTGTTGAAGCTGATGGTGAAGCTGTTTAAACTGCTGCTCCATCAGACCGCCGCCATAGTAGCTCTGGAAGATGGCTTGAAGGCTTTGGGATGGAGCTAGAGATATTTCTAGGTCCGGGTCTGCGGGTTTGAGCACCCTGTAGCCCTGCGCCGTCAGCCGAGGCGAAAACTGGTGCGATTCTAGATTCATTAGCCAGCGTTGCCAGGCCGTGAACAGCGCCTGCCACTCGATCGGACTTAAATCTGCACTATTAAGACTCGGATCCAATCCAGCCTGTCCAAGTAATTCCGAGGTTAGCGCCGTGCTTAAGCCTCGATAGTTGCGGACAAACAATTTTTTCAGCGTTGTGGGAACCAACGCCAGCCTACTGTGCCAAGATTCAAACCCTTCACTCAGGCTAGGAGCCGGAAGTAATGACTTCGGGGGGAGCGTGTAGCGATCGCCCGTCTGAATGGGCCGGAGCGTAGACTGCGCGGTACTAACCTGATGGGCCGCCGTAACGATTTCCCCAGATTCATTCACTAGAATCGCATTACTATACTGACCCATCACTTCCAAGTACAAATGCCACTCGATCGGATCCCCCGGACGCTGCGCAAATCGTAGATCAACAACCCGCTCCCAGGGAGAGACAATGGCAATCTCGCACAGCGCCAATCCGCCCAACTGATGTACAAGCTGCTGGCTAAAAGTAAAGGTGTCCGGTGTCCGAGGGGGAGCCTCTCCGATATGAAGTCGAGCCGCTTGGGGATGCCACGAAAGCGTCAGCCAATCACGACCCGTCAGCGTCCGCAACGCCAAGCAAAGCGTCGTCCGATCGCGCTGGTGAACCTGTTCGAGACGGGCAGGGAGACCGGTTGTCATCAGGTCATGACAGGACGCACTTAAGGTCGTAAAATCTACAGGCTGCACACTGAATCTCTCTTAACTCATGAATAATCGGAAAATCATCAAATCTTCGATCAGCGTCCTCCGGGCATGCGCTGCAGTGCAAACCCCCTATAAATGACCCAAACTCTGTGTTTCCTGGGTTTTTACATTTTCCGATCAAGCGGTATAAACATCAAGGCAACGGATGAATAAAAATTATGTTGTTGCTTAGTTTAGTGCGACAGATACAGATTTTTTCGCTGTTTTTTCCCTAAACTTGTCTAATACACATTTTTTTGGTTACGATAAAACAAGATTCCTGAATGTGCTCTACATATCCCCTGCGTTCTCATCTAACCTTATGACCGACATTAAGCTAATTAATATTGGGTTCGGCAACATCGTTTCCGCAAATCGCGTCATTGCGATCGTGAGTCCCGAATCCGCCCCCATCAAGCGCATTATCACGGATGCGAGAGAGAGGGGTGAGCTGATTGACGCCACCTACGGACGTCGGACCCGAGCCGTGATTATTACCGATTCAGGTCACGTTGTTCTCTCTGCGATTCAGCCTGAAACCGTCGCCAATCGATTTGTGACCAGCAAGGAATCCAATCCTGATGATTGAGTCATCAAGATGATAAGTCAAGCAGATTAAAGTCCTTGGGATTTTGATGCTAATTGACAAATTTCCGTTAAAAAATCTTAGAAAGCGACAAAATGAATCAATTTTGTCGCTTTTGTAATTTGGGGAATCGAATATTGATTGGGAGTAGTGGTGAAGATCGGGTCCAACCAGGTATCATGCCAAATCAACAGCATCTAAACTTTAGGGACATACAGGTAGGGAAAATCCGATGGTTACAGCCGCAAAACCCGCAGCCGTTAAGTTTGATCGTGAATTTAACACTGAGCTTGATAGCGTCCCAGCAGCAGACACCCGATCGCCTGACCTGAACACCAGCCAGAATTCCCACCTGCCAGGACGATTAATTGTATTAACAGGACCTAGCGGCGTCGGAAAGGGGACGCTGCTTAAAGCGCTCCTAGCCCGTCATCCAGAACTGTGTCTCTCCATCTCGGCAACAACACGATCGCCCCGGCCCGGTGAAGAAGATGGCGTGAGTTATTACTTTCTAACCCATGAGCAATTTGACGGGATGGTGAGCAACGGGGAATTTTTGGAATGGGCAGAGTTTGCAAAAAATTGCTATGGGACACCCTGCCAGAGCGTCGAAGCCCAACTTCAAGCAGGCCAGTGGGTGATTCTGGAAATTGAACTCGAAGGGGCGCGTCAAGTCAGAGAGACCTTCCCAACGGCCTACCGCATTTTTATTTTGCCGCCGTCTATTGAAGAGTTAGAGAATCGGATTCGAGGACGCGGCCAAGACTCCGATGAAGCGATCTCCCGTCGTCTCAGTCATGCCCAGGATGAAATTGACGCGGCCAACGAATTTGATGCAACGATCGTGAACGATGATTTCGACACGGCCCTCGATCGCCTAGAAAAAACGCTCTTCGCAACTCTGCCTATCTAAGAGTCCATCATAATTTCTTAACCCATCATAATTTCTTAACATTGTGTACTTGTTTGTCTAACTCTAACGAATGTTCACGGGGAACGACAGGACTGAAAGTTGCCCCCTATCTTAAAGGAAGTTCCCTTCCTTTTATCTAGATATCCCCGCCATGACCACGACCTTATCCACTACCTTACTCTTGCTTAGATCGATTTGTGTCGCGAGTTCTCTAGGCTTCCTAGTTCCAGTGCTAGGTATAAGTGCCGTAATGATTGGATTTAGCTTAGGATCTTGCCTGCCCGGAGTGGATTGGGTCAGTCAGGCGTGTTTTCAAGAAATTGTGGATGTTTTAGCCACCTTTGGCGCGGGGCGACCCCTAGAAGGCTTGATGGTGATTGGCAGTGCATTTGCCTTGGTGAGTGCGTTGTTTGACGGCTACGTGATTTATCGTCAACGACTGCTCTAGGTCAGCTTGCTCTAAGTCAGCCTGCCACACTGTTCCATACTGGGAAATCGTTAGACTTGGTTTGATTCTCGCTCTTGATACAGAAGACTGACCAAATGCCCGATCGATAGGACGACCGCTCCCAGCGAGAGCACGTAGCTATGGATGGCAAAAATATGACCCACCGTTTGGCTACCGACACTGCCCCCAGTGAGAATTTGCGCTAGCGTGTCGCCAATGAACGGAATCGCCTCGATCGTCCCGAGTTCCACTTTTAAGCGCCAGTATCCCAGTTGCGACCAGTCCAGAATCATGGCCGTCCAACCTAAGCCGATCGCGCACAGGGTCAGTAAAATCCCCGAGAACCACGCTCCAATTCAACTTAACCGTTGCCGTTGGCCGACAAACAGCGTCACAATCTGCACCAAACCCAGCGCAACTAGCCCATTGCCAGCCAAGTCATGCAGCCGACGAATAAGCCAGCCATAGTTCACCTCATGGTCAATGAATTCCAGTGAGGTGTAGGCTGAAATTGCCATAGGTTGATAGTAAAAGGCCATCAAAATACCCGTCACAGCAGCAATTAAAGTCAAGGTGAGAATGACTAGGGCCACGATCGTGGAAAGGCGACGAGCTACAAATTCAATGTTGAGTGGTGTTGTGCGAAGTGAGGTCATAATAATTTAGATTTAAATTGTTTGTGATCACAATCGTAACTACTTGTAAAGTTGTCTTACCAAAAGAAACCCATTAGGGATCCATCTGAGGATTTACCGCGTGCGGATTGGAACCCTACGGCTGGGAAATCTGAACGTATCTGAGATTTACTCCCTGTTTTACAGCGAGTCTGGACATTGTTTGGGTCTTGTTTTGGCATAATGGGAGCACTCGCATATTTTGGTTTGCAGGCACATCATGGGACAGCAGGAACATCGAAACAGTTGGGTTCGTCGAAATAACGATCGATCGGCACCCGTCTCTGCACCAGACTCTGTCTTAAACGTGATCTCAACGCTGCTTGTGACACTCTTGGTGTGGATTAATCTCATCATTCCAGCTCAAGCTCAAACGCGATTTCCCGCGCCCAAAACTTCGCCGCCCGCCATCACCGCACCCGCTTCGATTCAACCTTATCTCGATCGGGTGATTCAAAATGTGACCGAGTTTCAGCTTGACAATGGCATGAAATTCATAGTCCTCGAACGTCACAATGCCCCGGTCGTCTCGTTCTTGACCTACGCAGACGTGGGCGGAGCGGATGAACTAACGGGCAAAACGGGGATTTCCCATTTTCTAGAGCATCTCGCTTTCAAAGGCACCACGCGCATCGGAACCACCGATTTTGCCAAAGAAAAACCGCTGCTCGATCGACAGGATCAGCTTTTTGAGCAACTTAAAACTAGCAAAGCGTCTCAGCAAGATCCACAATCAACGGAGAAGCTCCAGGCAGAATTCCAGAAGATTGATCAAGAACTCCTGCAACTTTCTAAGCAAAATGAATTTGGGCAACTGATTGAGCAATATGGCGGCGTCGGTCTCAACGCCACGACCGCTGCCGATGCCACCAACTATTTCTTCAGCTTCCCGTCCAACAAGCTAGAACTCTGGATGTCACTGGAGTCCGATCGGTTTTTTGACCCAGTTTTGCGAGAATTTTTTAAGGAAAAAGCCGTCATTTTAGAAGAGCGAAGAATGCGGATTGACAACTCACCGATCGGCAAATTGATCGAAGACTATCTCCAAACTGCCTTCAAAGTTCACCCCTACCGTCAGCCCGTCGCCGGGTTCTCCGATGACGTGACATCTATGTCTCGCGGCGATGTTCAAGCATTTTTCAAGAAATTCTATACGCCAGACAATCTCACCTTTGCGATCGTCGGTGACGTGGATCCTACCACCGTAAAAACCCTCGCTCAAACCTACTTTGGTCGCATCGCCAAGCGCGTTGGGCCGAAGCGCGACATCCCCGTTGAGCCGCGCCAAACCGTAACCCGCAGCGTCGAACTTAAGCTCAAATCTGAACCCATCTATCTCGAAGGCTATCATCGTCCTAGTCTCAACCATCCTGACAATGCGATTTACGAAGCGATCGCTTCTCTTCTCAGCGACGGACGCACCTCGCGCCTATACAAATCCCTAGTCGAAACCCAAAAAATTGCTCTCACCGCCGAAGGGTTCAACGGGTTTCCCGGCGATAAGTATCCCAATTTGATCATGTTCTACGCTCTCTCTGCTCCAGGACAAACGCTCGAATCAGTCCAGAATGGCATCCAAGCCGAAATCCAGCGCCTCAAAACCGAATCCGTCTCCGCAACGGATCTCAGTCGCATCAAAACCAATGCCCGAGCCTCGTTACTGCGATCGCTCGACTCCAACAGCGGCATGGCCCAAGCGCTGATGCAATACCAAATCAAAACGGGCACTTGGCGCAACCTGTTCAAACAACTGGACGCCATTAACGCCATCACCCCCGCCGACATCCAACGCGTCGCCACCGAAACCTTCACCCCCGAAAACCGCACGATCGGCAAAATCCTCCCCGCAACTTAATTCCCAGTTCTCAATTCTCAATTCTCAATTATTGAGGTAAACCCATGAATTACGCATCGATCGTAGAGACCCAAGAACCCGACCTGTTTTATCCCGAAAGTGACGGAAAATCCATGTCTGATAACACTCGGCAATATCGCTGGATTGTGACGATCAAGGAAAATCTAGAGATCTGGCTCGCGGGAAATCTTGATTTTTTATTGCCGGGGATTTGATGTGGTATCCGATCGAGGGAAACTCACAGATTTGCTAACTCCCTGATGTGATGGTGGTATTCGGTCGTCCCAGAGGCGATCGCGGCTCTTACCAGCAGTGGAAAGAAAAAGGCATTGGTCCGCAAGTCGCGTTTGAAATCCTATCGCCCAGCAACACTAAGCGAGAAATGGCCGAGAAACGAGAGTTCCATCAAAAATATGGCGTCGAAGAATATTACATTTACAATCCCGACCGGTTTCGGTTGACAGGATGGATTCGGAACGAGGATCAGTTGATTGCGATCGCTAACATGGAAGGCTGGGTGAGTCCTTCTTTATTGGGCGTTCGGTTTACGCAAGCGAACGGCGACCTGGAAATCTATCGGCCTGACGATCGGCGGTTCCTCAGTTCAGTCGAACTCGATCGGGTCGCGGAAGTCGAACGCAAACGGGCAGACCTAGAAGAACTCCGTGCAAATCAAGAGCAGCAACGCGCTGACCAAGCCGTCCAAGAGGTGACTCTCGAACGCGATCGATTGAATCAAATGGCGGAGTATTTGAGATCGATCGGGGTGGACCCAACGCAGATTTAGCGGTTTCGTGAGACAATTTTCTTCGTCTGCCCACACTTAGCTAAAACTTAGCCGCCAACATTTAACCATTGTCGTCCCTGGACTATTTGTGATGAAATTATTTTCTCTGGCTTCCCCATCGTTCCTCGTCACCCTTTATCTATCCCTGCTATTGATAAGCTGCACCCAGGCACCTGTCCAAGCCGATGCGCAAGCCGATGTGAAGCTGGATGCGCAATTTGAGAAGCAGGTTCTGGAGGTCATTCGGAAAAATCCGGAGGTCGTCCTAGACACCCTGCGCAAGTATCAGCAACAGGAACAACTTAAGTCTCAGCAAGCCCAGCAAACGGGTTTTCAAAAACTCAAGACTGATCCAAAAGCGGCGATCGCCCAGTCTCCAACCTACGGCGAGGGCAAACTTTTGCTGGTCGAGTTCTCAGATTTTCAGTGTCCGTACTGCGCATCCGCTCGAAAAAACCTTAAGACCTTTGTCGATAAATATCCCGATCGCGTCAAGCTCATCTACAAACATTTTCCCCTAACCCAAATCCACGCTGAAGCGCTCCCTGCGGCCAAAGCCTCCTGGGCCGCACAACAGCAGGGTAAATTTTGGGACTATCACAATGCGCTGTTTGATCAGCAAAAAAATCTAAGTGACGAAACCTACGGTGCCATTGCCAAAACCCTAAACCTGGATATCGCTAAGTTCAATCGCGATCGCAAATCTCCTCAAGCGGCCCGCGCCATTGAAACGGACCAAAAACTGGGTGAGTCGCTGGGCGTTGAAGGGACGCCATTTATAGTTTTCAACGGTGAACCGCTTTCGGGTGCCGTTCCAGTGACAGAATTAGAAAAACGACTAACTGCTGCAAAATGAGACGCTGATATGAGAAAGGCTTCAATCATCGATCGATTTTATCGGGTTTCTACTAAGCTAAAGTCCCGTCTAGGCTGGGCGATTGGGGCCATGCTCTTAACTGCACTTCCCAGCGTTGCCACCCCGGTGTATAACCCGTTGCCCCTTATTCTGGGACAAGAACTTAAAGACACCCTAAGCGATCGCGATATTCCCACCGGACAGGGAAGTTTTGCGCGGGACTATGCCATCGACCTCAAAGCTGGAGATCAAGTGGCAATCGATCTCATATCAGAAACCTTCGATCCCATGGTGGTTCTGATGACCAAAGAAGGCGTGACGGTGGCCGAAAATGACGACGGTCCCGATGGCACCTCAAACTCGCTGTTGTTTATGCGGGTGGTCAAAACGGGATCCTATATTGTGCGAGTCCGATCGTTTGGTGAAACAGCAGGCGGTGCATTTCGGCTCATGGTGACGCCGCTCCAGAAACGTTAGGGGATTTATGAATTCCAAAGTGCTGTCTTTTCACGCAAACTAACAAAATCACCTTTTCCTAAAATCAAGTGATCCAACACCGGAATCGCTACAATTTCGGCGACTTCAAGCAGTCGTTTAGTCAGATCAATATCTTCTCGGCTCGGCTCTAGGCTACCTGAGGGATGATTATGGGCAATAATAATCTGCGCCGCGCCTTGCTTAATCGCTTCACGGAAGATTTCCCTCGGATGGGCTAGGGTTTCGGTCGCAGTCCCGATCGTGACGACTTTGCTACCCATAATGGCATTCGTAATATCCAGCAACACCACTGCAAACCGTTCCTGCGATCGCCACATCAGTTCACCGCTCAATGCCGCCGCTGCGATGGACGGATCGTTGACAATGATCTTATCCGTCGGGCGAAATTGATAGGCGCGTTTTCCCAGTTCGATCGCCGCCAAAATCGTCGTCGCCTTAGCCGGACCAATGCCATGAATTTGGGTCAGTTCGGCGAGGCTGGCTTCGCGCAGGACGGCAATTGGATCTCGGTTAAAGGCACTAAACTCTTTCAAAATTAAATGGCCCAGTCCTACTGCCGAAAGCTTCCCCGCCCCTTGCCCCGTCCCCAGCAAAATCGCCAACAGTTCTGCCGACGACAACACCCGAGACCCAAGGGCAGCAAGGCGTTCGCGAGGGCGCTCGGTCTCGGGCATATCGATAATGCGTAACTGATAAACCATGGATGGGCTGACACGAACGTGATCACTGTCAGTAATCCCAAAACGGGGCGATCGGTTACGAAGCTGCTGCGAACGTGCTGCAATTTAACGTCGATCGCTCAGATCCTTCAGCTCATACTCCACCATGAGTTCTACGAGCTGTTTCAACGAATGTTCTGGTTCCCAATGGAGATCCCGCTTCGCCTTATCCCGGCAGCCCACTAACTGGACCTCCTCATCCGGACGATAGAAATCGGCATCCACCGACACATAATCCTCCCAGTTCAAGCCCACCGTCTCAAAGGCATAGCTCACCAGCTCCTTGACCGAATGAACCTGTCCGCTCGCGATAATATAATCATCGGCAACCTCCTGTTGCAGCATCAGCCACATTGCCTTCACCACATCTTTTGCATAGCACCAATCCCGCACAGCATCTAGATTCCCAAGTTTCAGTTCCGTGGCCATCCTCAGCTTCACCATCGCCGCCGTCCGCGTAATCTTCCGAAACACAAACTCCGCGCCCCGACGAGGCGATTCATGAGTATAGGTAATTCCACAGCAGGCGTAAAGCTTATACTGCTGGCGATAGTTGACCGTCATCCAGTGGGCATAGGCTTTGGCAACACCGTATGGATTACGTGGACGAAATGCCGTACGTTCCGTCTGCGGCGACTCATCTGGCTGCCCAAAGACTTCACTACTCGACGCCTGATAAAACTTCGCATCCGGCTTACACCGACGAATTGACTCCAGCAACCGTGAGACGCCTAGAGCCGTATACTCTGCCGTGAGGGCGGGTTGAGTCCAAGACAGCGGCACGTAACTTTGGGATGCCAGATTGTAGATTTCATCCGGTTGGGACTCGGTAATCACATCCATCAGTGACGATTGATCCAGCAAGTCACCTGAAAGAATATGCACGTTTTTACTAAAGTGAGAAATCCTACCTAAGTTACTGGAACTTGATCGCCGGACGAGTCCATATACTTCATACCCTTGCTCCAAGAGCAATTCGGCTAGGTAAGAGCCATCTTGTCCGGTTAATCCCGTGATCAGCGCACGTTTAGTCATAACGAATTACAAGATATCTATTTTCTTTCACCATTATAAAGTTTTCTAGACTGACGGTCACTCTATTCGTAGGCTGTAATTTCCATCCTGACGGCTGAGATTTGGACTGTAGCAGGGGTCGTGATCGATGACCAGTCGCCATTTTCGGGTTAACCTGTCGCGCTCTTCCCGCCCGCGCGATCGTTTTTCTACCGTGTCGTTGTAGCCTCGGCTTTTGGATTCGTGATGATAGAGCGTCACATGGGGCAGATAAATATTTCGGTAGCCTGCATCTAAAAACTTAAAGCACAGATCCACATCGTTCCCATCCACCGCAAAGCTCTCATCAAATCCGCCAACAGCATTGAATAAGTCCCGACGACACATCAAACAAGCAGCGGTGACGGCTGAATAGTTGCTGACGGTTTTGATTTGGTTCATGTACCCCGTTGCCGTGCTTGGGTAATAGCGATGACCATGCCCCACGCCGCCTCGAATTCCGGCGATGATTCCGGCATGTTGAATGGTGTTATCTGGATAGAGCAATCTAGCGCCCACGGCTCCAATGCTCGATCGTTGGGCCTGCTCGACCATCCCTGTGATCCAATCAGGCGAGATAATTTCAGTGTCGTTGTTTAGAAATAAAAGATATTCGCTTTTTGATTGCTGGACTCCATAGTTATTGAGCCTGGGATAGTTGAACGGGATATCTAACGGCAAAATACGAAGCCTGTCGCCGAGCTTTTCCTGCCACCGATCGAACAACTTAAAGGTGCTAGGCTCTTGACTGCCATTATCAATCAGGATGATTTCGTAATGGGGATACGTGGTGAACTGGGTGATGGACATCAGGCAGCGATCGAGCATCGGCGCAAGGTCTCGGGTCGGAATAATAATGCTGACGGGCTTTGGGTCTGAAATTTCATATCGAACGGTGTAGAGTCCAGGGTAGCCAGGAGTTTCCAAAACCTGTCCGGGTTCATTTCGACGATGAATAGCATCGTGAATCGCTTTGCGTCCTGCTTCATAGGCGTAGGGCTTGGCGGTGGTGTTGGTGGCGGAGGAGGTGGGGTGAATGCGCCAGTGATAGAGAATTTTTGGAATATGGAAAATATGTGGGGTGTGCTCAGCGAAGCGAAGCACGAGGTCGTAATCTTGACTCCCTTCGTACCCCACCCGAAAACCGCTGATACGCGTGAGAAGGCTGCGACGATAGACGCCCAGATGACAGGTATACATCCGAGAAAGAAAAGAATCGGGACACCAGTCGGGCTTAAAGACGGGTTTAATACGGCGTCCCCTTGAGTTAATCATGTCTTCATCGCTGTAGATCAGGTCAGCCTCCGGATGCTGATTGATTAATGCAGCCACTTCATAAAGGGCATCAGGGCTAAGCAAATCGTCGTGATCGAGCAGTGCAACAAACTCTCCAGTGGCTAGTGCCAGCGCCGAATTAGAGCAAGCCGAAATGTGTCCGTTTTCGGAGCGAAAGGTGACTTTAATCCGATCGTCTTGGTCTGGGTACTGCGTTAAGAGTTCACGAACGTGGGGTTCAGTCGAGGCATCATCGGCAATGCAGAGTTCCCAATCCAGGTAGCTTTGGTCGATGACAGATTCGATCGCCGCTTTAAGAAGGGCGGATGGGGTATTGTAGGTGGGCAGGATGACGCTGATGAGAGGATGATGTGGGAGCCTTTGGGTGGGCGATCGCGTTTGGAGTCGTTGCCATTTTGGGTAATCGAAGTGGCGCTTAAGTTTGTCCCAAGTCGGGCGAAAGCGCGAGAAATGTGGGGTCTTGATCAGGCGGATGAGGAATTGGAGGATCGATCGATGCATATCTTTTGGCTTGTAATACTTTCGAGACATATTATGGTGACAGCATGAACATGCTTGAGTCAACATAGATAAGTCTGACCTTCATCAGAGTTAATTTTCATTACAGTTTACTTGATTCATGACTTATTAGAAAAGTGGCTATGAAACTAGCAGTTAGCGCTCCAGTCGATTATTCAATTGTCATTCCAATCTTTAATGAGGAGGCGACTCTCTATGAGTTGTGGAGACAATTGCAACTTGTATTGAATCAATTAGATGGCATTACTGAAATTATTTTTGTTGATGACGGCAGTACAGACAAATCCTTCATCATGCTTCTTGAGATGAATAGTCAGAATACTGGAGTTAAGATTGTTCATTTATCTAGAAATTTTGGGCATCAATGTGCTCTTACAGCAGGTATTGATCATGCTAATGGAAGAGCAACTATTCTAATGGATGGCGACTTACAAGATTCGCCAGAAGCCATCTTAAAATTTGTGGAGAAATGGAAGAGTGGATATGAAGTTGTCTATGCAGTACGACATGAGCGAAAAGAAGGGCTAATTAAAAAAATTGCTTTTAAGACATTCTATTGGCTTCAAAGATCAATGTCGAGTATTCAGATTCCTCTAGATGCAGGAATTTTTTCATTGATGGACAGAAAAGTTGTAGACGCCTTGCGATTGATGCCGGAACAAAATCGATACATTAGCGGATTGCGTGCCTACACAGGATTTCGGCAGATTGGCGTTTTGGTTGAGCGAGGTCCCCGATACCATGGTGATCCAAGAGTCTCTGTTTTCATGCTCTTTAAACTTGCGTTTGATGGACTTTTTTCTTTTTCGACCATTCCCTTGAGACTCGCAACTCTGTTGGGATTTGTTTGTGCAGGTTCATCTTTCTTGGTCGGATTAATAGGACTTTACGTTAAATTCGTCATGGGAGTTGAGTTTTTGTCATGGGCATATGGTTTAACGACAGCATTTTTCATGGGAGGTATTCAACTTCTTTCTCTCGGAATTATCGGTGAATATATTGGTAGAATTTACGAGGAAGTAAAGAGGAGACCTTATTATATCGTCGATCGCTGTATAGGTTTTGAAGATCGCTCTTCCTAGATTAAACCTCTACACCACAGGGAAATAATCTTACGTTCAAAATAATTATAATTTTGGGTTGAATTTATGGCTATTAATATTTCCAATAATAAGTTCCGAATCCCACTATTTATTTGTGTGATAAGCTCGCCTATCTTACTCGGATTTTTGATAACTCGGTTCGCTGTAAATGTACCTTTTTGGGATGAATGGTTTACACCAGGAGATCTTTTCAACAAAATTCATAGTTCTGGACATATATCTTTTCCCGACCTGATTGCACAGCATAATGAGAGTCGCAAGGTTTTCCCTAAGTTGCTGTTTCTTGCTATTGCCTCCCTAACCCATTGGGATACCCGCTATCAAATGGCGATTATTTTTTTAATGGCATGTTTGATCTCAATCAATCTTTTTTATATCGCTCGTGAGACAATCGACAGTCAAAATATTAGTACCAAAAGTGACCGAAAAGGCATCCGACTACTAATATTTATGGCATTAGCCAATTTGCTAGTGTTTTCCCCAGCTCAACATGACAATTGGCTTTGGGGCATTCAGATTGTTGTCTTCGCGCCCATTTTATGTCTGACAACGGGAATATTGCTCTGGTATTCCAAATTTAAGATAGGTTGGAAAGTCCTACTAAGTGCAGTTCTTTCTGTAGTCAGTACTTTTTCCTATGCCAACGGGTTGCTGTGTTGGTTTCTATTCCCATTGACTATGGTGCTCTTAGGGCACTGGAAACTTTTGAAAGGAAGGGTAAACCTCATAGCCTTTTGGATTGTTTCTTGCGTTTCTAGTTTAATATTATATTTCTGGAACTATGTCAAACCGCCAGATGTCCCAGGTTTATTTGAAGCTCTATTCCATCCTTTAAAAGCTTTAAACTACTTTTTTGCATTTTTAGGATCTTCATTGGCTGGGGGCAATTTACTTATTGCTTCAATAGTCGGTTTTTTAGTGGTGCTGCTTTCAGGTTTACTAGGGATTTTCTTTTTAGCAAGATGGGAGAATGAAGGCTTGAGATACCGTGCTGCCGGCTGGTCTACCTTACTTGTATATTCGCTAATTAGTGCAATCGTTACAACCTCTGGTCGGGTGGGTTTTGGAGTTGAACAAGCCCTGGTTTCCCGATACACAACATTCTCTGTGTACAGCATTATTGGTCTACTAGGTTTGATTACGATCGCAAGTAATGAGATACAGACAGGAGAGAATAGAGCGGTGATTCTGCCTTATTGGCCGCATAAACTCTCCCTCAAACAAATTGCTCGTTGCTCATCATCACTCCTAGCCGTAGCTTTAGTCATTGTGCATCTTTCGGTGCAAAGTATCTATATTAATGCGATGGATCTGATGTATCGCGATCGTCTTTACTCCAAAGTTTGTCTGACCTATGCTGATTTTGTAGAGGATAGATGTATTACTCAGTCCCTTGCTAATATTCTCAGTGTTTTCAGAAGAAATTTGAAGGCGACACGAGCATTAGGAATTTTAAAACAAGAAGACTTTGCTCAAAATGCACAAATTATAAATGCTCAAAAGACTGCTTCATCCTCTTATAGCTACGGTTGGATAGATGCCGTAAAGCCGATGAGTGGAGATGATTTAGTAGCATCGGGATGGGCAACATTGGAGAACCCTGGGCGGGCGGCAGATACAGTTCTTTTAAGTTATCAAGATGACAAGGGCGAGCCTAGAATATTTACGGTTGCCCCTGTGAAATTCGATCGGCCTGATGTTTCTAACGTTAAGCAAAACTCCGCCTACACCCGTTCTGGCTGGGCAGTCCAGTTCTCTCGCAAGAGTCTCCCTAGTCGGAAGGTGGAAATTAAAGCTTGGGCATACGATATAAAAACTAAACATAGTTATCCTTTAAATGGTGTTCACACACTGAATTGAGTAGGTTAAGAGAGCTTTCGTGCGATCAAAATAATTTCATGAGCGCCATTATTAAAGACTAACTCAATCTCAAATTTAATCATTAGGTTTTGTTGCAAACTCACAAAAAGTTCTAGCCAGGATGCCTGAGTAAAACGTGGTAATGGATGCTATAGTCCAATTCAATAATTCGATCGATTTCGTCTACAACTTCAACATCATCTTGGTAATGGCCAACATGGCGAACCCAACTTTCAAAATGTTCTCGTTTTGATCAAGCGGGGCTTTCAATATGATCTCGCCATAAATGTTCAAGGGACGTGACCTCACGATCGACATCGAAGCTCCCTCGCTTGTCTGGGATGGCACTATATAGAATACCTCCGGGCTTGAGCACCCGAAGCATATTTTATTTTGAATGGTCCCAATCGTGTCTTGACAATGTTCGATGAAGTGGTTGGCGATAACAAAGTCTTGAGTATTGTCTGCGATGGTTTCAAGATCTTCCCCATTTGCTAAGATATTAGCTTCGACTAAGGGGAGATCATTAAGTTCAGGGTACTGTTTTCGGAGGTCAGCGACGGACATCCGATCGACATAGAGGATCTTGACATCTTCAGGGACGGTCAGTGGATGATGCAAAGCACCAATTTCAATGCCTTGCCCTTGAAGGTACAAGTCCGCAATGTTTTCACGGGTTAGGCTAAGCAGCGATCGAGGCTTTAACTCTATCGTTTTAGCAATCGGAGCGCTTATGGGTTCAGTCAGCGAGAACGTAGGAGATAGCTCTAGAATTGATGACTCAGAAGGTAGTGGCTCAGGAGAGCATTTAGAAAGCGATCGGATCTCATGGAAATTGTCTTTGCCTGTGCCCATGTTCTACTTTAATCGAAACCAAGCATTCCGAATTTTCCAAAACTTACTGCTCTCCATCGCCGTAATCACACCCTACAATTGGGCAACTTGATTCTGGAACGGCTGAGTTTTTGTCTCATGGCTAGTTTGCATGTAACTTACCTCTCATCTATTAGATTTTTTAGATTAACTCAGACCTTGCACTCTTTGCAACAGGGGTCTTGCCAAACCGTTGATCTCAGAAGCTGTTTCTTGCAGCAATTTAGTCAGAGTGTTATCTCAAGATTAATTCTAATTAGAGTATACTATTCGTCTGAATCCAATCATCTCAAATTACGAGTCATTATTTATATTAAATTAGGTATTGAAGGAAATGCAGCAATCCACTGATGAAGCTTATGAAGCTGTGATTTCTTTAGAAGGAGTCTCGAAGTGTTTCCGTCGCTACGATCATCCGATCGATCGATTAAAGGAAGTGCTCGCTGCAAATCGATCAAAAGGTCAAGAGTTTTGGGCACTTAATGATATTAATTTAAAAGTGTATCGTGGAGAAACCCTCGGTTTTATTGGGCAAAATGGATCAGGGAAAAGTACAGTATTGCAGATTATTGCCGGTACGTTACAGCCGACGCAAGGTTCTGTTTCCGTGCAAGGCCGGGTTTCAGCACTATTAGAATTAGGCAGTGGCTTCAATCCAGATTTTACAGGGCGACAAAATGTCTTTTTTAATGGTCGTATTTTAGGAT
>ENA-OBIO01000112-OBIO01000112.1-metagenomes-genome-assembly--contig:-NODE-112-length-50493-cov-5.34254_pt1 | contig 50493 bp, 47 predicted proteins | sample MGYA00153383_OBIO01 | MGnify analysis MGYA00153383 | reverse complement strand
CGGCGGCAGAACCCGGTCCCGGCCCGGCGGCGGCCCGCCGGCCGGCTGGTAAGGCGCAGGCCAAGCGCACGGGTGGCCGGCCCTCGGGCAAGCGGCGGCGCTGACGTGGCGCTGGACCTCGAGGCCCTGCTGCGCTCCCGCATCACCGACGTTTCCGACTTCCCCGAGCCGGGGGTCACCTTCAAAGACATCACCCCGCTGCTCGCCGACCACGTCGCGTTCGCCGGGGTCGTGGACGCTGTCGTCTCGCACTTCGGCCGCGGCACGGTGGAGAAGGTCGCGGGGATCGAGGCGCGCGGCTTCCTGCTCGGCGCGCCGGTCGCCTACCACTTCGGGGCCGGCTTCGTCCCGGTCCGCAAGAAGGGCAAGCTGCCGCGCTCGACCCACGCCGAGACCTTCGAGCTCGAGTACGGCTCGGCGGAGCTGGAGGTGCACCAGGACGCCTTCGCACCGGGGGAGCGGGTGCTGGTCGTCGACGACGTGCTCGCTACCGGCGGTACGGCCGTGGCCGCCGTCATGCTGGTCGAGCAGGCCGGCGCCGTCCCGATCGGGCTGTCCGTGCTGATGGAGCTCGCCTTCCTGGGCGGCCGCGCGCGGGTCGCGGCCGCCGCCCCGGGGCTCGAGCTGCACACGCTGCTGCGGTACTGAACTCACCGCGCGGGCCCGGGCTCGTGGCCTCGTAGACTGGGGCGGACCGCGAAGGAGGTGCCTGTGGCGACGGAGACCCCGCCCACCGCACCGGGCCTGAGCCCGGTGGGGAGCCCGGCTGTCGAGGTCACCGGCCCGCCGACCGGGCGCCGCGTGCGGGCGCGGCTGGCGCGCCTGACGTCGCCCTATGCGGCCGCGTCCTCCCCGGTGCTGGAGCCGCTGGCCCGCACCATCCGGGTCGCGCACCCCAAGGCCGACCTGCGTCCCGTGCAGCGGGCGTACGAGATCGCCGAGGCCGCGCACGAAGGTCAGCGCAGGCGCAGCGGCGATCCGTACATCACGCATCCGCTCGCCGTGACGACCATCCTGGCCGAGCTGGGCATGGACACCACCACGCTGGTCGCCGCGCTGCTGCACGACACCGTCGAGGACACCCCCACGACGCTGAGCGGGGTCCGCGAGGAGTTCGGGGAGGACGTCGCGCACCTGGTCGACGGCGTGACCAAGCTCGACAAGGTGAAGTACGGCGAGTCGGCCGAGGCCGAGACGATCCGCAAGATGGTCGTGGCGATGGCCCGTGACCCGCGGGTGCTGGTCATCAAGCTGGCCGACCGACTGCACAACATGCGCACCCTGCGCTTCCTGCCACCGGACAAGCAGGAGCGCAAGGCCCGCGAGACACTCGAGATCTTCGCCCCGCTTGCCCACCGGCTCGGCATGAACGCCATCAAGTGGGAGCTTGAGGACCTCGCCTTCGCCACGCTGTACCCCAAGCGCTACGACGAGATCGTCCGCCTGGTCGCCGACCGGGCGCCCTCGCGCGACACCCAGCTGAGTCAGGTCACCGAGCGCATCCAGACCGACCTCAAGGCGGCGAAGGTGTCGGCGACGGTGAGCGGGCGCCCCAAGCACTACTACTCGATCTACCAGAAGATGATCGTGCGCGGTCGCGACTTCGACGATATCTACGACCTCGTGGGCATCCGCGTACTCGTCGACTCGGTCCGCGACTGCTACGCGGCCCTCGGCATCGTGCACGCGCTGTGGTCACCGGTCCCCGGGCGCTTCAAGGACTACATCGCGATGCCCAAGTTCAACATGTACCAGTCGTTGCACACGACAGTGATCGGCCCCGAGGGCAAGCCGGTCGAGCTGCAGATCCGCACCAACGAGATGCACAAGCGCGCGGAGTACGGCATCGCTGCGCACTGGAAGTACAAGGGGGGCGGCCCGGCCGGAGCCCTCGGCGGCGACGACATGACCTGGCTGCGCCAGCTGCTCGACTGGCAGAAAGAAGCCGCGGACCCGGGGGAGTTCCTGGACTCGCTGCGCTTTGACCTGCACTCCGCCGAGGTCTTCGTCTTCACCCCCAAGGGCGACGTCATCCCGCTGACGTCCGGTGCCACCGCCGTCGACTTCGCGTACGCCGTCCACACCGAGGTCGGTCACCGCTGCATCGGCGCCCGCGTCAACGGCCGGCTCGTGCCGCTGGAGTCGGTGCTGGAGAACGGCGACGTGCTGGAGATCTTCACCAGCAAGGCCGAGGGCGCCGGGCCGTCCAAGGACTGGCTGGGTTTCGTCAAGAGCCCCCGGGCGCGCAACAAGATTCGCGCCTGGTTTGCCAAGGAGCGTCGTGAGGACGCCGTTGACGCCGGCAAGGAGCTGATCGCCCGCGCCGTGCGCAAGCAGGGCCTGCCGCTGCAGCGCCTACTCGGCGGTGAGGCGCTGCCCAGCCTCGCGAAAGACCTGCGGCTGGCCGACGTCACCGCCCTGTACGCCGAGGTGGGCGAGGGCAGGCTGTCGGCGCAGTCGGTGGTGCAGAAGGTGGTGGCGGCGACCGGCGGAACGGTGGGCATCGTTGAGGACGTCGCCGAGACCATCCGTCCCGCCCGCCCGTCGCGCCAGCGGGCCCCCGGCGACTCAGGGGTCGTGGTCAAGGGTGTGACCGACATCTGGGTCAAGCTCGCCCGCTGCTGTACGCCGGTGCCCGGCGACGACATCGTCGGCTTCGTCACCCGTGGCCGCGGCGTCTCGGTGCACCGCGGCGACTGCGCCAACGCCGGTCCGCTGCTGCTCACCGGCGAGCGGGTCGTCGAGGTCGAATGGGCCCCGACCGCGGGCTCGATGTTCCTGGTGGCGATCCAGGTGGAGGCGCTGGACCGCACGAGGCTGCTGTCCGACGTCACGCGGATGCTGTCGGACGCGCACGTCAGCATCGTCTCGGCGACGGTCACCACGACCCGCGACCGCGTGGCGGTGTCGCGGTTCACCTTCGAGATGGCCGACCCGAAGCACCTCGGCCACCTGCTCAACCAGGTCCGCGCCGTCGAGGGTGTGTACGACGCCTACCGCGTCACGTCCTGAATGGGGCCAGCGTGAGGGCGCCCGTCGGATCGTGCCGCGCCCGGGCTGCCAGCTACGCGCGGCGCGGGGCAGGTAGTGCTCGGGCCAGCGCCGAAGCAACTCAGGCTCGTCCAGCCGCCGACTACGCGGGCGCGGTCGCCAAAGTCGCGATGTTGACCTTGATTTTGGGCGCAGTGTTGCCGGTGGTGGCATCGGCGGGCGTGGCGCCGCCGGCGGCCACCTTGTCCAGCACGTCCAGGCCCGCGGTGATCGTGCCGACCGGGGTGTACTGCGGCGGCAGCGAACTGTCCTTGTAGACCAGGAAGAACTGGCTGCCCGTCGAGCCGGCAGCCGAGCTCTTGGCCATCGCGATCGTCCCTCGTGGGTACGTCGCGCCGGTGAGGTTCTCCTCGGCGTACTGGTAGCCCGGGCCGCCGCTGCCGGTGCCCGTCGGGTCGCCGCACTGCAGGACGAAGATGCCCTCGGTCGTCAGCCGGTGGCAGGGCGTGCCGTCGAAGAACTTCTGAGCGGCCAGCGACACGAAGCTGCCGCTCGCGCAGGGTGCCTTCTCGGTCGCCAGCGTCCAGGCGACCACGCCCTGGTCGGTGGTCATGGTCGCGGTGACCGGCCGGCTCGCCGCACCGACCGCCTTGTAGGCACAGGGCCCCGAGGCGCTCGGCGTCGGCGAGGCTGCCGTCGGGCTACCTCCGCGACTCCTGAGCGAAATCACCGTGACGACCCCGGCCACGATCAGCACCGCGACCGTGCTGGCGATCATCGTGATGCGCCGCTTGCGTCGGGTCGCCTCCGCCGCGCGACGAGCCGCCTGCCGCTCGGCCCGCATCCGGGCCAGCTCCTTCTCACGCCTGGTGCTGGCCACGCTGCGTCCTCCAAGGGGGCTCCGGTCGAATCGCAGTCTAGGGAGAAATGCGTACGGGCCGGCGGCGGGCGCGCCGGTAGGGTCGGGCCGGCCCTATTCGTACTGCGAGAGGACGTCCGTGCTCGTCCGCGGGTTCCCGGCCGGCTCGTTCGGCACCAACTGCTACGTCGTGGCGGCCTCCGCAGGCAGCGAGTGCGTCGTCGTCGACCCCGGTCAGGACGCTGTGCAGGGCGTCGAGGACCTGCTGCGCGAGCACCGCCTCAAGCCGGTCGCCGTCCTGCTGACGCACGGCCACATCGACCACATGTGGTCGGTGGTACCGGTCTGCGGGGCCCACGACGTGCCTGCGTACGTCCACCCTGCCGACCGCGCGCTGCTGACCGACCCCGGCCGCGGGCTCAGCCTCGGTGTCGGCCAGCAGCTGTTCGGAGGTCTGGTGTTCACCGAGCCCGACGACGTCGTGGAGCTGCCGACCGGCGGCCCGCTCGAGCTCGCGGGGCTGCGCTTCACCGTCGACCTCGCGCCCGGTCACACGCCCGGCTCCATCATGTTCGGGCTGCCGGGGGACGAGGCTGCCGGCGAGCCGCTGCTGATCGCCGGAGACGTGCTGTTCGCCGGGTCGATCGGGCGCACCGACCTGCCCGGCGGCGACCACGCGGCCATGCTGCGTTCGCTGGCCACAGCGGTGCTGCCGCTCGCCGACGACACCGTCGTCCTGCCCGGCCACGGCCCGGCCACCACCGTCGGCCACGAGCGCGCCACCAACCCCTACCTGCAGGGCCTGCCGGCGCCCAGCCGGGGCCTGTGATGCGCTTCGCCGCACCCAAGGGCGTGCCCGACTACGTACCACCGCGCTCCGAAGCCCTCCTCGCCGTGCGCGACGCGATGATCGCGCCGCTGCGGCTGGCCGGCTACGGCTATCTCGAGCTGCCGGTGTTCGAGGACACCGCACTGTTCTCGCGCGGCGTCGGGGAGACCACCGACGTGGTGAGCAGGGAGATGTTCACCTTCACCGACCGCGGCGAGCGTTCGCTCACGCTGCGGCCCGAGGGCACCGTGGGGGCGGTCCGGGCCGTCCTCGACGCCGGCCTGGAGCGCGGCGCCCTGCCGGTGAAGCTCTGGTACGCCGGCCCGATGTTCCGCTACGAGCAGCCGCAGTCCGGGCGGCAACGGCAGTTCACCCAGGTCGGCGCGGAGGCGCTCGGCAGCGCCGACCCGGCCCTCGACGCCGAGCTGATCGCGCTTGCCGACCAGGCGTACCGCTCGCTCGGGCTCACCCGCACCGAGCTGCACCTCTCGACCCTGGGTGACCCCGAGGACCGCACCGGTTACAGCGACCGGCTGCGCGACTACCTGCGCCCGCGGGTCGGCGGCCTGGACCCCGAGACCGACCGCCGGATCGAGCTCAACCCGCTGCGGGTCCTGGACGACAAGCGCCCCGATGTGCGCGCGGCGACCGCCGACGCGCCGCTGCTCGCCGACGTCCTGTCGGCGGCGGCCAAGGAGCACCACGAGGCGGTACGCACTGCGCTCACCGACCTCGGGGTGCCCTTCGTCGACGACCTCCGGCTGGTACGCGGGCTCGACTACTACCGGCGAACCACCTTCGAGTTCGTGCACCCGCTGCTGGGCGCGCAGTCGACCATCGGCGCCGGCGGTCGCTACGACGGGCTCAGCCAGGCCATCGAGGGCCCGCCGCTGCCGGGGGTCGGCTGGGCGCTCGGCGTCGACCGCACGCTGCTCGCGCTCGAGGCCGAGGGGGTGCGGACCGCCCCGGCTCCGCGCACCGCGGTGTTCCTTGTCCCGCTCGGCGCTGCTGCGAAGGCGCGCGCCGTCGCCATTGTCGGGACACTTCGGCGGGCCGGGATTGCCGCCGACCTGGCGTACGGCGACCGCGGCCTGAAGGGTGCGATGAAGGCTGCTGACCGCAGCGGGGCGATGTTCGCGGTCGTGCTCGGCGACCGCGACCTGGCCGCCGGTGAGGTGCCCGTGAAGGACCTGCGTACCGGCGGGCAGACCGCCGTGGCGCTCGACGCGCTGCCCGCCTACTTCGAGGAGCTCCTCTCGTGATGCGCACCCACCTGGCCGGCTCGCTCCGCGAGGAGCACGCCGGCAGCACCGTCACGCTGGCGGGGTGGGTGGCCCGCCGGCGCGACCACGGCGGGGTGGCGTTCCTGGACCTGCGCGACGCGTCGGGGGTCGCGCAGGTCGTCGTACGGGAGTCCGACGTGGCGCACGACCTGCGGGCCGAGTTCTGCGTGCTGGTCACCGGCTCGGTACGGGTGCGGCCCGAGGGCAGCGCGAACCCGGCGATGGCCACGGGCGCCATCGAGGTGGCTGCCGACGCGGTGCAGGTGCTGTCGACGGCTGCCGCGCTGCCCTTCCAGCTGGATGACGAGATCAACGTCAGCGACGAGGTACGCCTGACCTACCGCTACCTCGACCTGCGGCGGGCTGGGCCGGCGCAAGCGCTGCGTACCCGCTCGAAGATCACCAGCACGATCCGTCGGGTGATGGACGAGCGGGACTTCCTCGACATCGAGACGCCGACGCTGACCCGCTCCACTCCCGAGGGCGCCCGCGACTTCCTGGTGCCGGTGCGGCTGCAGCCCGGGTCCTGGTACGCCCTGCCGCAGTCGCCGCAGCTGTTCAAGCAGCTGCTGATGGTCGCGGGCCTTGAGCGGTACTTCCAGATCGCGCGCTGCTACCGCGACGAGGACTTCCGGGCCGACCGGCAGCCGGAGTTCACCCAGCTCGACATCGAGCTGAGCTTTCCGGACGAGGAGGACCTGTACGAGCTGAGTGAGGAGCTGTTCGCGCGAATCTGGTCCGACGTGCTCGGGGTGCGGCTGCCGACGCCGTTCCCGCGGATGACCTACGACGAGGCGATGCGGCGCTACGGCGTGGACCGGCCCGACGTGCGGTTCGGCGTGGAGCTGGTCGACCTCACCGCCTACTTCGACCGGACGCCGTTCCGCGTCTTCCAGGCCGCGCACGTGGGCGCGGTCGTCATGCCCGGCGGGGCGTCGCAGGCCCGGAAGGTTTTCGACGCCTGGCAGGAGTTCGCCAAGCAGCGCGGCGCCCGTGGCCTGGCGTACGTCACCTTCGCCGAGGACGGCACGCTCGGCGGTCCGGTCGCCAAGAACCTGTCCGAGACCGAACGCGAGGGGCTCCGTGTAGCGGTCGGGGCTTCGGTCGGCGACTGCGCGTTCTTCGCCGCCGGGCCACGCGCCGACGCCCTCGCGCTACTCGGCGCGACCCGCCTGGAGATCGGCCGGCGGCTCGGGCTGCTGGACGACTCCCGCTGGGAGTTCCTCTGGGTGACCGACTTCCCGATGTTCGAGCCCGTCGAGGGCGGCTGGACCGCGGTGCACCACCCGTTCACCGCGCCGGCGCTCTCGCACGTCGACACCTTCGACACCGACCCGGCCGATGTGCCTGCCCGGGCGTACGACCTGGTGCTCAACGGCAGCGAGCTCGGCGGCGGCTCCATCCGCATCCACTCCAGCGACGTGCAGCGGCGGGTCTTCGACGTCATCGGGCTGAGCCGCGAGCAGGCGCAGGAGCAGTTCGGCTTCCTGCTGGAGGCGTTTGCCTACGGGCCGCCGCCGCACGGCGGAATCGCCTTCGGCATCGACCGGATCGCCGCGATGGTCACCGGTTCGGACTCGATCCGCGACGTCATCGCCTTCCCGAAGACGGGCGGTGGCGCCGACCCGCTGACCGGTGCGCCGACGCCGATCACCGCCGCCCAGCGGCGCGAGGCGGGGGTCGACGCGGCTACGTCCTGATGCGTAGCGGGCCGCTGGTGAAGTGGTGGTCGTCGTTGAAGCCGAGCGCGTCGTACATGCCACGGCCGGCCGTGTTGGTCGCGTACATGCCGAGCGTGACGATGTCGCAGCCGCCGGCCAGCAGCCGCCTGGTCAGCGCGGCGGTGACCGCCCGGCCGAGTCCCTGACCGCGGGCTTGCGGCGTGACCGCGATCGAGGACAGGTGGCCGACACCGGTCGAGCTGCTCGTGTCGGCGGCGCAGGCCAGCAGGCTGCCGTGCGCCCGGACGCCGAGCCAGTGGCGTACGCCGACATCCCCCGGAAGCGCGCTGGCGGTCGGGCTGGCCAGCTTGAGGAACGCGGTGAGCTCGGCGTCGTCCTCGAGCGCGACGACCCGGTGCTCGGCGGGCTGCTCGGCGGGCGGGGCGTCGACCCACCGGAAATCCCAGTCGATGCCGTGCAGCACCGCCCAGTCCGGCAGCCTGGCCGAGGTACCCCGCGGCACGGTGACCCGCTGCCGCGGGGGCAGCTCGGGGACGATCTCGCCGAGCAGCGCCCCGACCGCACCCGGGTTGCCCAGGGCCGAGAGGTAGGGCACGCGCTCGTGCTGGTCGATGCCGATCCACGCCGTCGCGTCCTCGCCCACCCAGCCCTTCGCGAGCTCGAACCGCAGCGTCGCCCGGGCGAACGCGTCGTGGCCGGTCGCCACCAGCACCTCGGCGGCCGTCGTCAAGCGGGTCGTCGGCACTGCCTCGACGCTAATGCCCCCGCCGCCCGCCCGCCCCCGCCGCCCGCCCGCCCCGCCCTTCGACCACGGACATTGTGTGGTTCACCTCGAGATGTTGCACACAAAGTTGCTCTGGGACCGGCTCGCCCCCGCGTGGTCAGCAACCTCAGGGTGGACATTGTGTGTTGGGAGCCGATGATGAACACACAAAGTACGTTGTCCACAAGGCCCGCGTCCTGATGGCGGCGCGCTGCGAGGCTCACACGATGCAGGTGGACCCAGCGGCGGCGCTCCTCCGAGCCGGCGCGTCGGCTGCGCTCAGCCACGAGTCGGCAGCCACGGCCTGGGGGATCGAGCTGCTGACGGACGGTCCCCAGCGGCTGACGGTCCCGCGCAACAGCAGCAGGCTGACCGTGCCCGGCTGGCACGTGGTCCGGGGTGACCTGTCCGGGGGCGCCGTCGAGGAGCGGGACGGCGTGCGAGTCACCTCCTCGATGCGCACGGTCAGCGACCTGTGCCGGGTGCTGCCCTTCGCGGCCGCGGTCGTGGCGGCTGACAGCGCTCTGCGCCTCGGGCTGGTCGAGCTCCAGGAGCTGCACGAAGCCCTGGCTTCGGTCGACGGTCGCGGAGCCGGTCGGCTGCGAGCCGTGGCTCAGATGGTCGACCCACTGGCGGGCTCGGTCCTCGAGACGCTGCTTCGCATCGTGCTGGCCATCCTGTCCCCGCCGCCGATCACCCAGTACGCGGTCTACGACCGGCACGGTCAGCTCGTCGCCCGAGTCGACTTCTGCTTCCTGGCGGCGCGGCTCGTCGTGGAGGCCGACGGCTACGCCTTTCACAGCGACCGGATCGCCTTCCGGCGCGACCGGGACCGACTCAACGACCTGGAGCGGCTCGGCTGGCGCGTCCTGCGCTTCACGTGGGAGGACGTGGTGCAGCGCCCCGACCACGTGCTTCGCCTGGTCAACGAGTGCCTGCGTGCCGGCGCAGCCTGACTGAAGAGCCTGCGTCGGGCCACAAGGTGCCCGTCGCGGCCGTTCGTGCGTGGACACGCCGGCGCAGCCGGACCGAAAAGTCCTCGGCAGGCCACGACGTGCCCGGCGCGGCCGTTCGTACGTGGACCTGGTGACGGAGGAGGCGGCAAGCACCGCGGTCGGCAGGGCTCACGGCCGCCGTAGGGTCTGCACATGGCCGGCGAGTCGCTCTTCGACGCGGGGGACCGGGCCGCGGAGGAACGGGTCGCACCGCTGGCCGTACGCATGCGGCCCCGCACGCTCGACGAGGTCGTCGGTCAGCAGCACCTGCTGGGCCAGGGCGCCCCGCTGCGCCGCCTCGTCGAGGGCGACGCGCCGCTGTCGGTCGTGCTGTGGGGGCCGCCCGGCACCGGCAAGACGACGCTCGCGATGGTGATCGCCAAGAGCACTCGCCGGCGGTTCCGCGAGCTGTCGGCCGTCACCGCGGGCGTCAAGGACGTCCGGCAGATCATCGACGAGGCCCGGCGGGCGCTCGGCGACACCGGCGCGCAGACGGTGCTGTTCGTCGACGAGGTGCACCGGTTCTCCAAGACCCAGCAGGACGCGCTGCTGCCCAGCGTGGAGAACCGGTGGGTGACGCTGGTCGCCGCCACGACGGAGAACCCGTTCTTCTCGGTGATCAGCCCACTGCTGAGCCGCAGCCTGCTGCTCAGCCTGGCGCCGCTGACCGACGACGACGTGCGCACGGTCGTCCGCCGCGCCGTGCAGGACGAGCGTGGCCTCGACGGCCGGGTGCGGGTCGAGGACGACGCCGAGGACTTCCTCGTCCGGCTCGCGGGGGGCGACGCGCGCAGGGCGCTGACGGCGCTCGAGGCCGCGTCGCAGGCCGATGTGATCACCCTGGAGCTGCTCGAGCAGGCCGTCGACCGGGTCGCCGTGCGGTACGACCGCGACGGCGACCAGCACTACGACGTCATCAGCGGGTTCATCAAGAGCATCCGCGGGTCCGACGTCGACGCCGCGATGCATTACCTGGCCAGGATGCTCGAGGCGGGGGAGGACCCGCGGTTCGTCGCCCGGCGCCTGGTCGTCAGTGCCAGCGAGGACATCGGGATGGCCGACCCGAGCAGTCTGCAGGTAGCGGTCGCCGCCGCGCAGGCGCTGGAGCTGATCGGGATGCCTGAGGCCCGGATCAACCTCGCCCAGGCCGTCATCCACCTGTCGCTGGCCCCCAAGAGCAACGCCGTGCTCGCGGCCGTCGACACCGCCGTCGCCGACGTCAGGCACGGGCTGACCGGCTCGGTGCCCGACCACCTGCGCGACAACCACTACGCGGGCGCCAAGAAGATCGGTGTCGGTGGCTACCGCTACCCTCACGACTTCCCTGGGCGGGTCGTCGCACAGCAGTACGCGCCCGACCCGGTCGTCGGACGGGAGTACTACTCGCCCGGCGACCTGGGGGTCGAGCGTGTCGCGTCGGAGCGGCTCGCGGGGCTGCGCGAGGTGCTGCGCGGCGACCGCGGGGTCGTCCCCGAGGATGCCGCGTCCGGCTTCCGCCCTCGCTGCACGCCAACACCACCCACCCGCGAGGAGCTGCTCGCGCTTTCGAAGGAGCGTCCCTAGGTGCTCACCGGCGGTCAGGTCGCAGGGCTCATCGTGGCGGTGTTCTTCGCCATCGCGGTCCTCGTCCTGTGCTACATCCTGCTCAAGCTCGGCAAGATCCTCGAGGAGACCCAGCGCCTGGTCTCCGGTATCACCGACAAGACCGTCCCGCTGCTGGGCGAGGTGACCAGCTCGGTGGTGCATGTCAACGCCGAACTCACCCGGGTCGACGCCATCACCGCCAACGTGCAGTCGATGACCGGCAACCTGTCCAGCCTGACCAGCCTGTTCGCCGCCACCCTGGGCAGCCCCGTCATCAAGGTCGCGGCGTTCTCCTACGGCGTACGCCGAGCAGCCAACAAGCGGGACCGCGACGACATGACCAAGCAGGTCAAGGCAGAGCTGAAGAAGGGCCGCCGATGAGTCGACGGCTGATCTACATCTCCTTCGGCGCCGTCGTGGGCGTGCTGGCGGTGCGCCGCGCCACCCAGGCCGCCCAGCGCTACACGCCGGCCGGCGTCCAGCAGCGCATGAACGGGTCGTTCGGGACCTTCGGCGACACCGTGCGGGAGTTCCTGTCCGAGGTACGGGTCGCGATGGCCGAGCGCGAGCAGGAGCTGCGGACCTCCCTCGGCTTGGACGGCAGCCACGACGCCGTGGAGCCCTGATGTGCCGGTGAGCGGAGCACGCGGGCGGTGCCCCGGGACGCAGGAGCGGGCGCGCCGGTTGCACGCGGAGCGAGCCCTGATGTGCCAGCGAGCCCTGATGTGCCAGTGAGGTCCGACCAGATCCGGTCGCGGTTCCTGGACCACTTCACCGCGACCGGCCACACGTTGGTGCCGTCGGCGAGCCTGATCGCGGACGATCCGACGCTGCTGCTGGTCAACGCCGGGATGGTGCCGTTCAAGCCGTACTTCCTGGGCGACGCGACCCCGCCGTACGCGCGCGCGGTCAGCGTGCAGAAGTGCGTACGCACGCTGGACATCGAGGAGGTCGGCAAGACCACGCGGCACGGCTCCTTCTTCCAGATGGCCGGCAACTTCAGCTTCGGTGACTACTTCAAGGCCGGTGCGATCGACCTGGCCTGGGACCTGCTGCTCAAGCCGCTCACCGAGGGCGGCTACGGCCTGCCCGAGGACAAGCTGTGGGTCACCGTCTATGAGCAGGACGACGAGGCCGAGGCCCTGTGGCGGGCCAAGGGCGTCGACCCGCGGCGCATCCAACGGCTCGGGATGAGCGACAACTACTGGCACATGGGCGTGCCCGGGCCGTGCGGGCCGGACTCGGAGATCTTCTTCGACCGCGGTCCGGCGTACGGGCGTGAGGGCGGTCCGGCCGTCGACAGCGAGCGCTACCTGGAGATCTGGAACCTGGTCTTCATGCAGTCCGAGCGCGGCGAGGGCAGCGGCTACGACTTCCCCATCCTGCGCGACCTGCCGTCGCAGAACATCGACACCGGGCTGGGCGTCGAACGGATGGCCACCGTGCTGCAGGGCGTCGACAACCTCTACGAGATCGATACCAGCCGGGCGATCCTGGACCGGGCTGCCGAGCTGACCGGTGTGCGGTACGGCGCCGACGCGGCGTCCGACGTACGGCTGCGGGTCGTCGCCGACCACGCCCGCACCGCGGTGATGCTGATCGGCGACGGCGTGACGCCGGCCAACGAGGGGCGCGGCTACGTGCTGCGCCGGATCGTGCGGCGCGCCGTACGCGCGATGCGGCTGCTCGGCGCGCACGAGCCCGTCGTCAGCGAGCTCGTCGAGGCGACGATCGGCGCGATGGGGCCGCAGTACCCCGAGCTGGTCACGGGCGCCGGTCGCATCGGCACGGTCGCCGTCGCGGAGGAGGGCTCGTTCCTGGAGACCCTGCGCACCGGCGCGACGGTCTTCGACCTCGCGGTGCCGCACGCCCGCCAGGCCGGCGGGGTGCTGTCGGGCGAGCGGGTCTTCGCGCTGCACGACACGTATGGCTTCCCGTTCGACCTGACCCTGGAGATGGCGGCCGAGCAGGGGCTGCAGGTCGATGAGGCGGGCTTTCGCACTCTCATGCAGGAGCAGCGCAGCCGGGCAAAGGCCGACAGCCAGGCGCGGCGCTCCCGTGGCGGCGACACGGCGGCCTACCGGGCGCTGCTCGAGGTGGCCGGCGCCTCGGAGTTCACCGGCTACCGCGAGGTGCTCAGCGAGGCCGTCGTACGCGGCCTGCTCGTCGACGGTGCGGTCGCTGCATCCGCCGCTGAGGGCGCCACCGTGCTGGTGGTGCTGGACCGCACCCCGTTCTACGCCGAGTCCGGCGGGCAGCTCGCCGACACCGGCCGGTTGCTGCTGGACGACGGCACCGAGCTCGAGGTCTCCGACGTCCAGAAAGCCCTGCCGGAACTGTGGGTGCACACCGCGCGGGTCGTCCACGGCGAGGCCCGCACCGGCGCGACGGCGCTCGCCGAAGTCGATGTCGAACGTCGCCGGTCGGTCTCCCGGGCGCACACCGCGACGCACCTGGTGCACAAGGCGCTGCGCGACGCGCTCGGCGAGTCGGCAACGCAGGCCGGCTCGCTCAACGCGCCCGGCCGCTTCCGGTTCGACTTCGCGTCGCCGTCGGCGGTGCCCGCGAGCGTGCTCGCCGACGTCGAGCAGCAGATCAACGAGATCGCGCTCGCCGACCTGGAGGTACGCGCCTTCGTCACCACCCAGGACGAGGCCCGGCGGATCGGCGCGATGGCGCTGTTCGGTGAGAAGTACGGCGATGCCGTCCGCGTCGTCGAGGTCGGTGACTACGCCCGCGAGCTCTGCGGCGGTACGCATGCGGCGCGCTCCGGCCAGCTCGGCATGGTGAAGCTGCTCGGCGAGGCGTCGATCGGGGCGGGCACCCGGCGCGTCGAGGGCCTGGTCGGCCTGGACGCGTACGGCTACCTGGCCCGCGAGCACGTGCTGCTCGCGCAGCTCGCCGAGGCGTTCAAGGTGCCTGCCGACGAGGTGCCCGACCGGGTCGCGGCGACGGTGGCGAAGCTTCGGGAGGTCGAGCGCGAGCTCGCCCAGCTCAAGGCAGCCCAGGTGCTGCAGCGCGCCGGTGAGCTCGCCGCCGCGGCGCAGGATGTCTTCGGGGTGGCCTTCGTCGGTGTCGAGGCGCCCGCCGGCACCCCGGGTGATCTGGTGCGCGGTCTCGCGCTGGAGATCCGCGGCCGGCTGGACCGCGACCGGCCGGCAGCGGTCGTGGTTGCCGCGGGCGGCGAGCGCGTGACGCTGGTCGCCGCGGTCAACGAGGCCGGCCGGGCTCGCGGGCTGTCCGCCAACGCGCTGCTGCGCGAGGCGGCGCCAGCTGTCGACGGCAAGGGCGGCGGCAAGGACGACGTCGCCCAGGGCGGCGGGACCAACCCGGCCGGCATCTCCGAGGCACTGCGCCGCGCCGAGCACCTCGTCGGCCGCATCGCGACTCGCTGATGGCCGCGCCGATGGGCGGGGCGCTGGGCGTGATCGTCGCCGTCGACGTCGGCACCGTGCGGGTGGGGGTGGCGGCAAGCGACCCACACCGGGTGCTCGCCAGCCCGGTCGAGACCGTCCCGGCACCGGGGCTGGAGCGCGTCGCGGCGCTGGTCGCCGAGCGCGCAGCCGTGCTCGTCGTCGTCGGGCTACCGACCTCCTTGTCCGGACGCGCCCGGTCCGCGTCTGCCGAGATGGCCCGCGGGTACGCCGCGAAGCTCGGGCCGCTGGTCGCGCCGGTGCCGGTCGAGCTGGTCGACGAGCGGCTCACCACCGTGACGGCGACAGCGGCGCTGCGGGCCGCCGGCCGGACCGGCAGGGCCGCTCGCGCCGTCATCGACCAGGCCGCCGCCGTCGCGCTGCTCGAAGGCGTGATCGGGCGTGCCTGACGCGCAGTTGGTGCGTCGTTCACTAGGGTGTGGCCGATGAGCGACCTCGCCGAGTGCCCGAGCCGCCAGTCCAGCCCCCCGCCTCGACGCCGCGGACGCCTGCCGGCCCTGCTGCTGTTCGTCCTGCTGGTGGGCGCGCTGGTCGCCGGTGTGGTGGTCGGTGGCCGGGCGGTGCTGGCCCAGCTGTCCGGCTCCGGCACCCCCGACTACGCGGGGGCCGGCCAGGGCGAGGTCCTGGTGCAGGTCAAGGTGGGCCAGGCGGCGGCCGCCATCGCCACGACGCTGCTGGGCGAGGACGTTGTCAAGAGCGAGGTGGCGTTCACCAAGGCCGCGACGGCTGATCCGCGTTCGCTGTCCGTGCAGCCCGGCTTCTACCGGCTGCACAGCCAGATGAGCGGTGCGGCTGCGGTCGCCCTGCTGCTCGACCCGGCCGCTCGGGCCCGCAGCCGGGTCACCCTGCCCGAGGGCTCAACGCTCGCGGTCACCTTGAAGAAGATCTCCGAGGCGACCGAGGTGCCGCTGGCGGACCTGCAGACCGCGGTCGCCGACCCGGCAGCGATCGGGCTACCGGCGTACGCGAAGGGTCAGGTCGAAGGGTTCCTGTTCCCGGCGACGTACGACGTGGAGCCCGGGACGTCCGCCGTCGCCACCCTGCGGATGATGACAGCCCGGTTCGCGAAGGCCACTGCCGAGGCCGACCTCGACGCCAAGGCCGCCGCCCTCGGGCGCAGCCCGTACGACGTGCTCGTCACCGCCAGCCTGATCGAGAAGGAGACGGCGTTCGCGCCCGACCGGTCCAAGGTCGCGCGGGTGATCTACAACCGGCTCGCAGGCAACATGCCGCTGCAGCTGGACTCGACGGTGAACTACCTGCGGACCGACAAGAAGGCGCGGCTGACCCTCGAGGACCTCAAGCAGGTGTCGCCGTACAACACCTACCTGGTGCCCGGGCTGCCGCCCACCCCGATCGACTCGCCGGGACAGGACGCGATTACAGCTGCCCTGGATCCGGCGGCCGGTGACTACCGCTACTTCGTGACGGTGAGCAAGGACGGCTCGTCGCTGTTCACCGCCGACTACAGCGAGTTCCTGAAGGCCAAGGCCAAGGCGCAGGCCGAGGGCGTCTACTGAGCGAGTTCCGTGCGGCCGTCCTGGGCTCCCCGATCGAGCACAGCCTGTCCCCGGCGCTGCACCGCGCGGCGTACGTCGCCCTCGGTCTGCCCGGCAGGTACGACGCCCTCGAGGTCGGCCCCGACGGGCTCGCCGACCTGATCGCCCGGCTCGGTCCCGAGTGGGTCGGGCTGTCGCTGACGATGCCGCTCAAGCAGACGGTGCTGCCGCTGCTGGACGACCTGAGCGACGTGGCCTGGGCGACCGGCGCAGTGAACACCGTGCTGCTGAGCGGGCGGCGCGGCGACAACACCGACGTGTACGGGATCGTCGCCGCGCTTGCCGAGGCGGGGGTCACCCAGGTGGAGCGGTCGGTCGTGCTGGGCGGCGGTGCGACCGCCGCCTCGGCGCTCGCGGCGCTCGCGGTGCTGGGCGACAGGTCGCCGGTGGTGCTGGTCCGGGACCTGGCCCGCGCCGGCCCGCTGCGGACGGCGGCTGAGCGCCTGGGCGTCCAACCGGTCATCGAGCGGCTGCCGTTGGGCGAGCCGGGCAAGCGCCTGCCCGTACGCGAGCGCTTGGCTGCGGACGAGATCGTCACCGCCCAGGTGGTGATCAGTACGCTGCCGCGCGGCGCGGCGGACTTCCTGGCCGCCGACCTGCTGCGATGCCGGGGCGTGCTGCTCGATGCCGTCTACGACCCGTGGCCGACCGCGTTGGCCCGCGCCTGGGCGGGGCCGGTGGTCGGCGGGGCGGTGCTGCTGCTCTACCAGGCCGCCCGACAGGTCGAGCTGATGACCGGCCGGACCGCGCCGATCGCCACGATGCGGGCGGCCCTGGACCCGGGGCTCTTCTCAAGGGTGCTGCCCGCTCCGCCGAGATGAACGACAGGCGGGCCGCGCTCGCCGCCGTCCCCCCGCCCGACCTCGGAGCTCCGCGTGCAGCAGCTCGGCGACGTTCTGGTCGAGGACGGGGTGATCACCGCCGAGCAGCTCGACGCCGCCGTCCAGGAGCAGCGCCGGGTGGGTCGCCCCCTCGGCCGGGTGCTCGTCGATCTCGACGTACTGACCGAAGCGCAGCTCGCCGCCGCCCTGGCCCGGCAGCTCGGCCTGCGCCTGGTCGACCTGTCCGACCATCCCGTCGACGTCAGCGCCGTCGCGCGGGTGCCCGACGTGGTCTGCCGCCGGCACCTCGTCCTACCGATCGGGTACGAGGACGACAAGCTCGTCGTGGCGATGGCCGACCCGGGCAACGTCTTTGCCGTCGACGACATCCGCGCGCTGACCGGGCTGGAGGTCAAGCCGGTCGTCGCCAGCCGGCTCGACGTGCTGGGCGCCATCGACCGTTACCACCGTGGCGACGCCGAGCTCGACGACCTGACCACGGCGATGGGCGGCACCGACGACAGCCTGGAAGACCTCAGCGGCATCCGCGACGTGATCGAGGAGGCGCCGATCGTCAAGTTCGTCAACCTGCTGATCACGCAGGCCATCCAGGACCGCGCGTCCGACATCCACATCGAGCCGGGGGAGCACGACCTGCGGGTGCGCTTCCGGATCGACGGGGTCCTGCACGAGGTCATGCGGTCCGCGAGGTCGATCACCGCCGGCGTCACCAGCCGACTGAAAATCATGGCTGACATCAACATCGCGGAGCGGCGCATCCCGCAGGACGGCCGGCTGTCGGTCAACGCCAACGGCAAGAAGATCGACCTGCGGGTGGCGACCCTGCCGACGGTGTGGGGCGAGAAGATCGTCATGCGGATCCTGGACAACTCGACCGCGATGCTGAACCTGTCCGACCTGGGTTTTGCTGACGAGAACTACGACGTCTACTCCCGGAGCTTCCACAAGCCGTACGGGATGATCCTGGTGACCGGCCCGACCGGCTCCGGCAAGTCGACGACGCTGTACGCCACCCTGAACATCGTCAGCAAGCCCGAGGTCAACGTCATCACGGTCGAGGACCCCGTGGAGTACCGGCTGCCCGGCATCAACCAGGTGCAGACCAACGTCAAGGCGGGCCTGACGTTCGCCGCCGCGCTGCGCTCGATCCTGCGCTCGGACCCCGACATCGTGCTGATCGGCGAGATCCGCGACAAGGAGACCGCGCACATCGCGGTCGAGGCCGCGCTCACCGGGCACCTCGTGCTGTCGACGCTGCACACCAACGACGCGCCGTCGGCGATCGTCCGCCTCACCGAGATGGGCATCGAGCCCTTCCTGGTCGGCTCGGCGCTGGACTGCGTGCTGGCTCAGCGGCTGGCCCGCCGGCTGTGCGGCAAGTGCAAGGAGGCGTACCTGCCCTCGCGCGACTCGCTGGTCGAGAACCGTTTCCCGTGGTTGCCGGACGAGCCGCTGCCGACGCTGTACCGGCCGATCGGCTGCAGCGCCTGCTCCAAGACGGGCTACCGCGGCCGGCTGGCGTTGCACGAGGTGATGGCCGTCAGCGAACAGATCGAGCTGCTCACCGTGGAACGGGCCTCGACGCTGGTGATCAGCCAGGCGGCCCGTGAACAGGGCATGATCACGCTGCGCGACGATGGGCTGCGCAAGGTCTTGGCCGGCGTGACGTCGGTGGAGGAGATCCTCCGGGTCGTGGTGTGAGCCGCGTTCACCGACCCCGCAGTCGCTGCTCGGCCGTTGTCGGCGCGGCGCAGTGCATTGGTGGGCAAGCCCACGTGGGGGGGTCTCGACGTCGAACCCCCGCGCCCGCTCAAGGGCGTCGCCCTGGGGGCCGATGGCACAGGTGCGCCACCGGGAGGCCCGGCGGCCAGGAGGGATGCTCGTGGACGCGCTGCCACCGCTCGGTATGGAGGGCTACTTCGGGTCGGCCCCCGCCGCGCCCCCGTCCGCCCCGCCGGAGCACTCACCGCAGGCCCCGCCGTCGCTGGCCCCCCTGGCCGCCCCGGTCGGGACGCCGGCGCCGCCCCTGCCGGTCGCCGGGTCACCGGCCACCGCGGTCGCGCCCTTGGTCGCGCCGGTGCTGCAGATGGTGCCGGCCCTGGCGACCCGGCCGACACCCTCTGCGCCCGTCGCAGAGGCGCGACCGGCCGAGACGGTGCGGGTCGGCGCCGAGAACACCAGCGTCAACAGCGCCTTCCTCGCCGACCTGCTCGTCACCGTGATCGACAGGGGCTGCTCGGACCTGCACATGACGGCCGGGGCGGCGCCGACCGTACGCAGGAACGGTCAGCTCGTCCCGCTGGACGAGTACCCCGTCCTGACGCCGCAGCTGATTCAGAAGACGCTGTACGCGATCCTCAGCCAGAAGCAGCGCGAGCGGTTCGAGGAGAACCTCGAGCTCGACTTCGCCTACAGCCTGCCCGGCCGGGCCCGCTTCCGCGTCAACCTCTACAAGCAGCGCGACGCTGTCGGCGCCGCCTTCCGCCTGATCCCTTACGAGATCAGGCGGCTGGAGGACCTCGGCCTGCCGGCCGCGGTAGCGGACTTCGCGATGCTGCCGCGCGGTTTCGTGCTGGTCACCGGGCCGACCGGATCCGGCAAGTCCACAACGCTGGCCTCAGTGGTCGACCTCGCCAACCGCAAGCGCCGCGACCACATCATGACCTGCGAAGATCCGATCGAGTTCCTGCACACGCACAAGGGCTGTCTGGTCAACCAGCGGGAGGTTGGCGAGGACACCTGGTCATTCAAGAACGCGCTGAAGCACGTGCTGCGCCAGGACCCCGACATCATCCTCGTCGGTGAGATGCGTGACCTCGAGACGATCGAGATCGCGCTCACGGCCGCGGAGACCGGGCACCTGGTGATGGCCACGCTGCACACCCAGGATGCTGCCCAGACCATCGACCGGGTGATCGACGTCTTCCCGCCAAGCCAGCAGCAGCAGGTACGCGTGATGCTGTCGGGAGCGCTGCAGGGAGTCGTCTGCCAGCAGCTGGTGAAGACCGCCGACGGCAAGGGCCGTGCCGTCGCGGCTGAGGTCATGGTGGCGACGCCCGCGATCCGAAACCTGATCCGGGAAGGCAAGACCCATCAGATCTATTCGGCGCTGCAGTCCGGCGCGAGACACGGCATGTCCACGATGGACAGCAACCTGGCCGAGCTGGTGAAGAAGGGTCGCGTGACCTACGAGGCGGCGCTCGAGAAGTGCCACCACCTGGACGACTTCAACCGGCTTTGCGGCCGGAGCTAGGAGACCCCGCCATGGCAACCGCCACGTCTACTTTTGAGTACAAGGTCCGCGATCGGACCGGCAAGATGCGGACCGGCAAGATCGACGCCGAGTCGCAGAACCAGGTGGTGTCCCGACTGAAACAACAGGGGTATGCGCCGGTCAGCGTCACCAAGACGAACGTCGGGATGCAGAAAGAGCTGACCATCCCGGGGTTTGGTAAGAAGAAGGTCAAGCTCAAGGATCTGGCAGTGTTCTCCCGGCAATTTGCGACGATGATCAGCGCCGGCCTCTCGCTGTTGCGAGCCTTGACGATTCTGACCGAGCAGACCGAGAACAAAGAGCTCGCGCGCGTCCTCGGCGAGGTGCGTAACGACATTGAGAGCGGTGGCTCGCTCTCCAGCGGCATGTCCAAGCACCCTGACGTCTTCCCGCCGCTCATGACCAACATGACGAAGGCCGGCGAGGTCGGAGGCTTCCTGGACACGGTCCTGCTGCAGATCGCCACCAACTATGAGGCCGAGACGAAGCTCCGCGGCAAGGTCAAGGCCGCGCTGACGTACCCGGTTGTCGTCCTCTGCATTGCCCTGCTCGCCGTGGTCGGGATGCTTCTGTTCATCGTCCCCGTCTTCGCCGGGCTGTTCAGCTCGTTGGGCGGGACCCTACCGTTGCCCACCCGCGTACTTGTCATCCTGTCCAAAGGCCTCAAGATCGGCATTATCCCGCTGATCATAGGAATCATTGTCGGGCGTCAGGTCTGGAGCCGGGTGAAGCGCAAGCCCCAGGTGCGCAACATTGTCGACCCGCTCAAGCTCAAGCTCCCGGTGTTTGGGGAGCTCATGAGCAAGATCGCACTGACCCGGTTCTCCCGGAACCTTGGCACCATGATGTCGAGTGGCGTGCCGATCCTGCAAAGCCTGGACATCGTGGCGGCTACCACCGGGAACGTGGTTCTCGAGCGTGCTACGCGTGCCGTGCAGGACAGCGTGCGGACTGGCAACTCGCTGGCCGGACCATTGTCTGAGCACAAGGTCTTCCCCCCGATGGTGGTCCAGATGATGGCGGTCGGCGAGGACACCGGCGCTTTGGATGCGATGCTGATGAAGATCGCAGAGTTCTATGACCAGGAGGTCGAGGCGACGACGGAGGCGCTCACCGCGCTGATCGAGCCGTTGATGATTGCTTTTCTCGGCGGGATCGTAGGCGCGATGATCGTGGCGCTGTATATGCCGATCTTCAAAATCTTCGATCTCATCAACTAGCGCCACCACTGTTCTGTGCGCTCCACTCGTCGTTGCCTCGGTTTCGCAGTTCGATGAGGCGTGCGCTCGGCGTAGTACACACACTTGCCCGTGAGCCGCGGGGCCGCAATATCGCACGGCACGGGCAAGCTGGCTGTAACAGGTGCTGTGAGGAACTGGAACTGTCGGCTAGTCAGCAGTAGTGTCGCGTTTCGCAAGTGCCTGAATAAACTTTGGTCTGAGATAATGTGTTATGTCGATGATCGCGTTTCCGTTCGTTCTGGAAGTGGCGACAGGGGAAGGCGGTGAGGCGGGCCTCGACGGCGCCGGTAGCTTTGGTGGTGCGGCCTCGGGTCGTTGGCCGCCGAGGGGCTGGCTAATTCCGAGATCTGCCGGCGGGTTGGTGTGTCGGGTCCGACGATGCTGACCTAGCGCAACCGGTACACCGCCGGCGGGCTTGAGGCGTTGGGTGACTTGCCGGGTCCGGCCGGCCGGCGACCCACGATGAGGTCGCCGCGCCGCCAGCCCAGCTGGGGTGACGCGCTGGTCGTCGCGGCTGCTCGGCGCCGAGCTCGGGGTCTCCTTCGCCACGGTCGCCCCGGAGTTGGCGTGAGTGGAATGTGCAGCCGTGGCGGGTCGAGATGTTCACGTTCTGCACCGATCCGGAGCTGGAAGCCAAGTTTCGGGCCGTCGTCGGGCTGTACCTGGACCCGCCGCAGAACGCGGTGGTGGTCAGCGTCGACGAGAGATCCCAGATCCAGGCGCTGGACCGCACCGCCCCGATGCTGCCGATGCGTCCCGGGATCGGAGCCCGGCAGACCCGCGACGACAAGCGCAACGGGACCACGACGCTGTTCGCGGCGCTGCAGCTCGCGACCGGCCGGGTCACTGACCGCTGCTACGACCGGCACGCCCACGTCGAGTTCCGGGACTTCCTCACACTCGTCGCCACGACCCACCCGGGCGTGCAGCTGCACGTCGTGCGCGACAACTACGCGACTCACAAGCACTCCAAGGTCAAGCGTGGCTGGCGAACGACCCCCTGGTCACGATGCACGTCACCCCGACCAGCGGCAGCTGCCTCAACATGGTCGGAATCTTCTTCGGCATCATCACCCGCTAGCCATGAGACGCGGCACGTTCACCTCGGTGAAGGACCTCATCACCGCCATCGAAGTGTTCATTGACGGCTGGAACCAGCGCTGCCAGGCCTTCACCTTGGTCAAGACCGCCGACGAGATCATGAGGAAGATCAACCATAAACGGACTGACGCCACGCGACACGAGAACCTCAAGGATCCACGCCGACTTGCCGATGTCATCACTGTCATCGAGTCGAACGGCCAGCAAGGGCACACCCGTCGCGAGACGGGGTCGCAAAGCCAAGGGACCTGCACCTGTAGGTACGCCTGGCTGCCTGTGCCGGCACCTACGGGTGCCGCGTAGGACGAGCGTCCGTCGACTCATCTTCTCGTCCCTGGAGGACACCATGCTCGCTCGGCTCCGCAAGAAGGTCGAGGACACCGAGGGCGGCTTCACGCTCATCGAGCTCCTCGTTGTCATCATCATCATTGGCATTCTGGCCGCGATTGCGATCCCGGTCTTCCTCAACCAGCGGCAGAAGGGTTACGACGCGGCAGCGAAAAGCGACGCACGCAACCTGGCGACGCTGGAGGAGACCTTCCTGACCGACAACAGCACTTACCGGACCGCCCCGGATATTGCAACCGCCGCGAGCGCCCTGGGCTACAAGGCTTCCGCCAACGTCTCGAGCGTGGTTGTCAAGACCTACACCTCGGCGAGCCCCCGGGTAGCTGGCGCCGCCGGCTCCGAGGGCAACGGCAGCTTCTGCATCACCACCGTCTCAGCCAGCCCGAAGACGTTCATCTACGACAGCTCGGCCGGAGGGTTCACGACAGTCGCCTGCCCTTGATCGACGCGTTAGCGGCCGGCTTGCAAGAAATTGCGAGCCGGCCGTGTCGCGTCCTGGCGGCCGGTGAGTCCACAGGTGATGTGCGCTCAAGGCGTCCAGCCGACTTGCCGATGTCCTCACTGTCATCGAGTCGAACGGCCAGCAAGGGCACACCCGTCGCGAGACGGGGTCGCAAAGCCAAGGGACCTGCACCTGTAGGTACGCCTGGCTGCCTGTGCCGGCACCTACGGGTGCCGCGTAGGACGAGCGTCCGTCGACTCATCTTCTCGTCCCTGGAGGACACCATGCTCGCTCGGCTCCGCAAGAAGGTCGAGGACACCGAGGGCGGCTTCACGCTCATCGAGCTCCTCGTTGTCATCATCATCATTGGCATTCTGGCCGCGATTGCGATCCCGGTCTTCCTCAACCAGCGGCAGAAGGGTTACGACGCGGCAGCGAAAAGCGACGCACGCAACCTGGCGACGCTGGAGGAGACCTACCTGACCGACAACGCCAAGTACAAGACCGAGGCGACCGCGGCGGCTGCAACAACGGACCTGAAGTACACCCCTTCTGCCAATGTGAGCAGCGTTGTCATTAAGACGTATGACGCCACAGGGGCAGTTGGTACGGACCAGGCTGGCAGTTACTGCATCACGACCGTCTCCGCGAGTCCGAAGACGTTCTACTACAGCAGCTCGGGCGGTGGCTTCACCACCGCTTGCCCGTAGAAGGCCACGCTAGCGCCGGCTTGCACTGCAAAGCGCAAGCCGGCTGCGTCGGCGCAAGGTGGCTGCCGGGCGAATTGCAGGTCCGCGTAATTGCAGCGTCGCGATGCCGTGCGCTCGCCGACCGGCCCGGTGATCGCCGTCACCCCCTTTCACGAGTGGTGTGTTCAAGTCCTCGTCGGGGTTGCCGATGTGAGGACCACGCGTTGGTGTCTCGCTGACAACCCAAACCCGGAGGAAGCGTGCCAAGCAGACCAAGTCGAGTGCCGTCCTTGCCCCAAGGGACCGACGACGGGCTGTCACTCATCGAGGTGATCGTCGCCATCACGCTGTTTGCTTTGGTGTCCGGGGCCACCGCTGCGATGCTGCTCACTGGCATCGGTGTCTCACGGGACACCCGCAACCGGACGGCGGCGTCGCAGGCGGCGACCGAGAGCCTCGAGCTTGCACGGAAGACGGCCACGACCACGTTCGGCCTGCTCACCAATCCGTCAGTTCCGGTGGTCAAGACGATCAACTCTGTGCCTTTCACGATCACCCAGACAGCCACGTTCATCCCAAAGAACGCTGTCGCCACATCGTGCTCGGCCACATCACAGGGCGGCAACTCAAATGTCCAGCCGGTGCTGCTCGTCACTGAGACCGTCACGTGGCCCCGCATGGACCGCACGGTTCCGGTCACCGTCTCCACGACCCTCACCCCACCGATCGGCGCCTACCCGAGCGGTACTGGCGGCGTGGACGTCAAGGTGATCGACAGCAAGGGCAATCCGGTCGCGGGTGTGCCGATCACGCTGACGGGGGCGACGCCGACCTCCATGTCCACCAACGCAGCCGGGTGCGCCTACGCGGCGTTCCTGACTCCTGGGAACTACACAGTCTCGGCAAACGCGCCCGGTTACGTCGACAACCAGGAGCAGGCGATCTCCAGCCAGACTGCCGGGGTCGTCAACGGCCAGCCGGTGTCTTTGACCTTCTACTACGACCTGTCCGCGAGGATCGCCGCCGTGCTCGACCCCACGGTCGCCCCCGCTACCGGGCTACCCATCACCCTGGGCAACAGCGGTCTCGCTGGTACCGGGAGCTATTCCTTCGCACCGGGCGTCACGACGCTGACACCGGTCTACCCGTACTCGAGCTACGGCATCTGGGCCGGTCGATGCCCGGAGGCGTACCCCGCCGCCGTGGACGCGGGTAGCAACCCGCTGTATTCCCCATCGACCGTGAAGGCCGTGACTCCGGTGATCGGTGCGAGCGTCGCGGTCACGGTGCCGCTCTACCGCCTCAGGGTCACGGTGCTGACCAGTGGCAAGGGCAAGGGCGGCACGGTCCCGACCAACGGGGCCGTCCTCACCGCGAGTGAAACCGCGGGCGCGGCCAAGACGCTGTGCGGAGCGCCGTACAACGCCTACGGCATGACGTCGTCGCAGACCGTCGCGGGTGCAGACGGGATCAGCGAGACAGGGCTCCCGCTGGGTACCTTCATGATCACCGTGACGGCCGGTGGGCGGTCCGCCACCCAGACCGTGACCGTGCGGCCGGCCGGCGCGAGCATCACCGTGACGCTGTGAGGAGCCCCGCCCGCCGCCGTCGTCCGGCCGCCGCCGCCGACACCGGTTTCTCGCTGGTGGAGGTGCTCATGGCCATGCTCGTCATGTCACTGCTCGGCCTGGCTGTGGTGGGCACGATCAGCTCGGTCGCCCGGAGCAGCCTCGCGGCCAACAACCGACTGCAGGCCACCAACACGGTGCAGACCATCGCCGACCGGCTGAGCAAGAGCCTGCGGTCGGCGCACCCGATGAACACCACCCCGACGTCGGCCTTCGATGTCGCTGATGCCCGGCACGTCCTGTTCTACACGGATGCAGGGGACGCGACCGGTCCGCGGCGCGTCGACGTGTCGGTATCCGGGTCAGGTGCCCAGGAGACGATGACGCAGGTGGTGACGCTGGCCAACGCCGCGGGCGCCTACACCGGCCCGAGCTCCACGCAGATCATCGGGCCGGGGGACATCGACGCCACGTCCGCGCTGTTCACCTTCTACGACGCCTCAGACGTGCAGCTCGCTGTCCCGATGGCGACCCCAACGCTTTCGGCGCCAATCGTCCGAATCAGGCTCACCCTCACCACCCACGAGAAGGGGCTGGCCACGCCGACCAACGTGACCTCCTCCATCTACCTTCGTAACGTCGAATACCGCTGAGGCGCCAGATGATGAGCCGATTCCTGTGCCGCAGGCTGGCCAACCGCGACGACTCCGGCTTCGCCATGCTTACTGTCCTGCTCGCCATGGTCATCCTCACGCTGCTCGGCAGTGTCCTGTTGGCGAACGGGCTCAGCGCGTTGCCCCTGGCCCGCCACCAGCAGGACTTCAACGCCGCGCTCGGGGCCGCCGAGGCGGGCGTCGACGACTACATCGCGCGCCTCAACCAGAACTACAACTATGCGACGAGCCCTGACAGCAACACCGCCTTCACAAGCTTCGTGCCGGTGGCAGCAGGTTCGCCGTCCAGCTACACCTATGCCGTGGACAGCAGCCAGCTGGCGGCAACCGGCGGCATCACGCTGTCGGTGACAGGGCAGACCGGCAAGGTCACCCGTACGGTTCGGGTCGGCCTTCGTCCGTACGGTTTCCTTGATGCCCTCAGCCAGACCGACTACAACATCGTCGACCCCGCACTGTTCCCGCTGCCAGGACTGAGCGTCGATCAGACCCTGGCGGCGTGCAAGTACCACGCCTGGGGACCGGGACCGGGGCCGGGTGGGCGCGGCCCGTCCACCGCCTGCGCAGGCCTGTTGAACTACTGGGTCACCGGCAACGTGCTCGACGGGCCGATGCAGTCCAACGACGACTACTACCTGTGCGGCAAGCCGCAGTTCCTCGACACGGTTGACAGCGGTGACCCGTCAGCCGCCGGTGCGCCGTACTGGATGAACCCCTCCGGCGGCTGCGGTGGCGACGCACCTGTCTTCAAGAAGGGAGTGCCCAACGGCCAGCACCTCATCACCCTGCCGCCCAGCGGCAAGGTCCTCCAGTCGAAGACGACGCCGGGGATCCTGGGGACCGGTTGCCTCTACACCGGGCCCACCGCCATCACGATCACCGGGGCCACGATGACCGTGCTGAGCCCGGACACCAAGCTGACGAACGTCAACTGCGTCGGCACCAACGTCCCGCTGCCGGTGAACCGGACCATCTACGTCCAGGACATCCCCGGAATCGGAGACCCCAACTTCGGCATCTGCATGATCACCGTCACCTGGAATGCAGACGCCTGCGACAAGGGCAACGCCTACATACGCGGCACCTTGTCCGACGATCTGACGATCGTCGCCGACAACAACATCATCCTGACGGGCAACGTCACCTACGACAGCTTCACGGCGACCGGCCCGCGCCGCGTACTAGGTCTCATCGCGACCAACTCCGTCCTCGTCAACCACCCCGTCACGCAGACCGGTTGTGCCGCGGGCACCGCTGACTCCGCCGGGTGGTGCAACGTGACCGGCACTGTGGCCTTCGGCAGTGACAACTACGCCGTGCCGCTCATCAACCCGACTATCAATGCGGCGATGCTGTCCCTCCAGCACTCGTTCTCGGTGCTCAACTTCGACAAGGGCCTGACCACGGGACTGGGCGCCGTCCGGCTCACGGGCAGCGTCGCGGGTCTGTTCATGGACACGGAGGGTGTGTTCGGTGCTGGTGGTGCCCTCATCCACGGCTATGACGTGAACTACGCGTATGACAACCGGCTTCGCAACGGCGGGCTGGTCCCCCCCAACTTCCTGGACCCGGCCGCGACCTTCTGGCACCGGATCAGCTTCACGGACTGCAGCAGCGGCGCGACTCTTCGATCCTGCTGATACCGGCCCTCTCGTCCCGCGAAGGAGGTAGCTGTGACCGTGCTCCTGCCCGTCCTCGTGCTGGTCGGGCTGGCTGTGGGGTCCTTCCTCAACGTCGTCGTATGGCGGGTACCTCGGGGCGAGTCCGTGGTCAGCCCAGCGTCCGCGTGTCCTGCGTGCAGCGCGCCGATCCGGCCGCGGGACAACGTGCCCGTCGTGGGCTGGCTGCTGCTGAAGGGCCGGTGCCGTGACTGTGCGGCGTCGATCAGCCCGAGGTACCCCGTTGTCGAGGCGCTCACCGGGGGCTTGTTCGCGGTGCTGGCACTGCGATTCGGGCTCGACCCCGTGCTGCCGGCCTACCTCTATCTCGGGGCAGTCGGGCTCGCGCTCGCTCTCATAGACCTCGACGTACACCGGCTACCCGACGCGCTGACGTTGCCCTCCTATCCGGTGCTGGCGGCGCTGCTGGGGCTCGGGGCCGTCCTCGGGTCGGACAGTGGTCACCTGGTCCGTGCGCTGCTCGGCGGTCTGGTGATGTATGCCTTCTACTTCGCTATCTGCTTCGCCTACCCGGCCGGCATGGGATTCGGCGACGTCAAGCTCGCTGGCGTGCTCGGGATGGCCACCGCGTGGCTGGGCTGGGGTGCCTGGGCCGTCGGGCTGTTCGGCGGTTTCTTGTTCGGAGGTCTGTGGGGGATCGGGCTCATCGCCTTGGGCAGGGGCGGGCGCAAAAGCAAGGTGCCGTTCGGCCCCTTTATGCTAGCGGGCACTTTCGCGGCCGTGCTCGTCGGCGAGCCGCTCGCGGGCGCCTATCTGCGGCTCACAGTCGGCTGAGCCATTCGGCTCAAGGCTTCCAGCGGGACGTCCGAAGGCTGTCTGGACACCGGTCGTAAGACATGACCGGCCCAGGGGCGCAAGCCCCCCGCCCGGAGGGGACAGGACGTGGCAGGACGAACAGTGGTGGGTCTCGATATCGGGACCTCCGGGGTGCGCGCAGCCGAACTCACACTCGGCAGGGGCGGAGCGACGCTCGAGCGCTTCGGCCAGATCGGCCTGCCGCAGGGCGCCGTGCGCGATGGCGAGGTGGTCGACGTGGCCGCCGTCGCAGCCGCCATCCGCCAGCTCTGGGCGCAGGCGAAGCTCAGGAGCAAGAAGGTCGTTGTCGGTGTCGCGAACCAGAAGGTCGTGGTACGCCAGGTTGATCTGCCGTGGCTGCCGGCGGCCGAGCTGCGCGCCTCCCTAGAGTTTCAGGTGCAGGACTTCATCCCCATGCCCGTGGAGCAGGCGACGCTCGATTTCCACCCGCTCGAGGAGGTCACCGCCGAGAACGGCACCCGGATGCTGCGCGTGCTGCTGGTGGCCGCCTCGCGAGAGATGGTCGCGGGCCACCTCGCCGCGGTCACCAAGGCCGGCCTGGAGCCGGCCATGGTCGACCTCACCAGCTTCGCCGTTCTCCGTTCGCTTGCGCACGCCGACAGCGGGCTCGGGATCACCCACGCCGAGGCGCTCGTCGACATCGGTGCTGCGGTCACCAATATCGTGGTGCACCAGGGTGGCGTCCCGCGTTTCGTACGCGTCTTGCCGATGGGCGGCTCGGACATCACCGATGCCGTAGCCGAACGTCTCGGCGTCGCGCTGGACCAGGCCGAGTCGGTCAAGCAGACAACCGGGCTGGCTCCGGTGCAGGGTGCCGCGGAGGCCCACCCGGCCAACCGGGCGATCGAGCTGACCGGCGGCGCCTTCGTCGAGGAAGTCCGTGGCTCGCTGGACTACTACTTGGCGCAGAGCGGTGCGGAGCGCATCGAGCGGGTCGTGCTGTCCGGTGGTGGATCCCGGCTCAACGGGCTGCTGGAGCGACTTTCCGCCGCGACGCGCCTGCCGGTCGAGCTGGCCCGCCCGCTGACGCTGCTGCGGCTCGGAAAGACAGGCCTCACCGACGAGCAGCTGGCGCAGGTCGAACCGATGGTCACGGTCCCGGTCGGCCTCGCCCTCGGGCTGGCGTCATGAAGGTTCTGTCCTCCGACGCCGGGGCGATGACCCGTCGGCTGGCGTTGCCGTCAGTGAACCTGCTGCCCCCGGAGATCGCGCAGACGCGGCGGTTCCGGCGGGTCCAGATCGGCCTCGGCGGTGCCGTCCTGGGTGCGCTCGGCGTGGTGGCCCTGCTCGTCGTTGCTGCCGCCGGCTCGGTGTCCGACGCCAACGACAAGCTCGATGCCGTCGGCGCCCAACAGCGCCTGCTACAGGGCCAGACCGCGCAGTACCGCGATGTCACCGCCACCTACAAGCGTGCGGCCGACGCCCAGGCCATGCTTGTCGTCGCCATGGGCGACGAAGTGCGTTACTCCCGCTTTCTCAGCAACTTGTCGCTGGCGATCCCCGACAATGTGTGGGTCAAAAACATTACCTTTGCGCAGGCCGGTACGTCTGCGACCTCGCGCGGTCCGGGCCCCACGGGCATCGGCACGCTCACCGTCAGCGGGGTGGCGTACAAGCACGAGGACGTCGCTGGGTGGCTGGAGTCGCTGAGCAGGGGGCCGGGTTACGACGGCCCGCTGCTGCAGAGCTCCACGGAGGTGCTGCTCGGAACCAAGCAGGTCGTGAACTGGGCAGCGACCGCGACGCTGTCTCCCGCCGCGCTGTCCGGCCGCTACTCCAAGACGGGAGGCTGACATGAACAAGCTCAAGCAGTGGATCGCCTTCACAGTGGTGGGGGTCGTCGCGGTGCTAGCTGCCGGCTGGTTCCTGCTGGTCGCACCCCGGCACGCTGAGGCTGCGGGCCTCCGGCAGCAGACCGCTGAGCAGGAGGGCGCCAACGGCCAGCTGCGCACAGCACTGGCCGTCCTGAAGGCGCAAGCCACAGACCTGCCGAAGGAGCAGGCAAAGCTTGCGCTGGTAGCCGCCAAGCTGCCCGATAACCCGGCTGAGCCCGAGCTGCTCCGGGCGCTCGCGGCCGCCGCCGACACCGCAGGTGTCGAACTGGTCTCCATCGCCCCCGGCGCGTTGACCCCCGTCACCCCGGTGGCCGCACCGACCACACCGGCGGTCGCCTCTAAGACCCCCGCCGCGGCTGCCCCCGGCACGGTTGCCGTGCCTCCTGCGCCGGCCGCAGCTGCCAGCAGCGCCGGCACCCTGATGGCGATGCCGGTGACCATCTCTGTGGCTGGCGGCTACTACGAGGTGGAGCAGTACCTCACCGCGCTGGAGGATCTGACGCGTGCGTTTCGCGTCACGTCCCTCGCGGTCACGCCCGGCGCCAACCCCGTGGCGCCGGTCGCGACCGGTGGTGGCACGCCGGCACCGATGTCCATCGAGGACGGCAAGCACCTCATTACCAACATCACCGGAATGGTGTACGTCGCCGCCGCCAACAGCCCGCTCACCCCTGTCGTGGCGCCCGTCGCCGCACCCGCGAAGTAGGAGATCGGCATGAGCGAGTTTCCGTTCGGCGAGGCCGACGACACCGCACGGGAGGCGCCCACCCGGGACGGGAAAGCTCTCTTGATCGGTGGCGGGCTTCTCGCCGCGGTTGCTGTGGGTGTCGGCGCCTTCCTGTTCCTCGGCGGCCGCGGCGGGGGCGACTCCGTCAGCGCCGCCACGCCAGCGCGGTCGGGCGTGGCAGAGCCGGTCGCGGTCGGGCCAATCACCCCGACAAAGCCATCGCCTACGCCGTCGCCCAGCGCGCTCGGCGTGCCGGCGCCGACCGTCGAACACGCTGCCCGCAACCCCTTCAAGGCGCTCTACATCGTGCCCGTCGACGCGGGCCCCGGCGGTGCGGCGCCAGGCGCAGCCCCGACTGCCGTGCCGGGCGCACCGGTCCCCGCGCCGGTCACACCGGCACCCCTGCCCGCAGTCACGCCGACCGCCACGACCCCGGCACCGGTCGGGGACCCGACAGCTCGCACCGTGTACGCCGTGAAGCTGCTGAGCATCAGCGGGAGCAGTGCCAGCATGGTCGTCGACGGTAAGACCATGAGCATCATCGTGGGCCAGCGGTTCGGCCGCGACGGCGAGCTGGTCGTGCTGTCGATCGGCCGGAGCAGCCTGGTCCTGCAGGTCGCCGCCGACACCCCGCTGCCGTTCGTGATCGGGCAGTCCCGCGGGGTGCTCTGACCCGGACCCGCTCTGACAGACTGGCGGCATGCTGCGCTGGTTGACCGCCGGGGAGTCCCACGGCCCCGCCCTCGTGGCGGTGCTCGAAGGCCTCCCCGCCGGCGTGTCCACGTCCTCCGCGCTCGTCGCAGACGAGCTGGCCCGCCGCCGGCTCGGGCACGGGCGCGGCGCGCGGATGGCGTTCGAGCGCGACGACGTCGAGTTCCTGGGGGGCGTACGCCACGGGCTGACGATGGGCGGGCCGATCGCGATCCGGGTCGGTAACACCGAGTGGCCCAAGTGGGAGACGGTGATGGCGCCGGATCCGGTGCCGGCGCACGAGCTGGAGGGGCTCGCCCGCAACGCCCCGCTGACCCGCCCGCGGCCAGGCCACGCCGACCTGGTCGGCATGCAGAAGTACGGCTTCGACGACGCCCGCCCGGTGCTCGAGCGGGCCAGCGCCCGCGAGACCGCGGCCCGGGTGGCGCTCGGCAGCGTCGCGAAGGCGTTCCTGCGCCAGGCGTACGGCGTCGAGGTCCTCAGCCACGTGGTGTCCATCGGGTCCGCGCAGGTCGGCGACGTACCGCTGCCGACGCCGGCCGACCTGGCGGACGTCGACGCGAGCCCGGTTCGGGTGTTCGACGCCGCAGCCGGCGAGCGGCTGGTCGCCGAGGTCGACGCGGCCAAGCGCGAGGGCGACACGCTCGGCGGGGTCGTCGAGGTGCTGGCGTACGGCGTGCCGCCCGGGCTCGGCAGCTACGTCCACGGCGACCGCCGCATCGACGCCAAGCTCGCCGCGGCCCTGATGGGCATCCAGGCGATCAAGGGCGTCGAGGTCGGCGACGGGTTCGACGTCGCCCGGCGGCGCGGCAGCCAGGTGATGGACGAGATTGTCCGCGAGGCGGGCGTGCTGACCCGCAGCAGCGGCCGGCTCGGCGGTACCGAGGGCGGGATGACCAGCGGCGAGGTGCTACGGGTCCGCGCCGCGATGAAGCCGATCAGCACCATCCCGCGGGCCCTGCGCACGATCGACACCGCTACCGGCGAAGCGACCACGGCGCACAACCAGCGCAGCGACGTCTGCGCGGTGCCGGCCGCGGGCGTCGTCGCCGAGGCAATGGTCGCGCTGGTACTCGCCGACGCGGCGCTGGAGAAGTTCGGCGGCGACTCGGTCGAGGAGAGCCGGCGCAACTGTGAGGGCTACCTCAAGAGCCTCACGATCCGGTGAGCCGGCCGCGCTGCGTCCTGGTCGGGCCGCCCGGAGCCGGCAAGACGACGGTCGGGGCGCTCGTCGCCGAACGGCTCGGCGTTGCCTTCCGCGACACCGACGCCGACGTCGAAGCCGCCGCGGGCAAGGAGATCGCCGACATCTTCTACGCCGACGGCGAGGAGCACTTCCGGGCGTTGGAGCTCGCCGCCGTGGCGGTCGCGTTGGCCGAGCACGAGGGCGTCCTGGCACTCGGCGGCGGCGCCGTGCTCGCCGAGCCGACCCGGGCGCTGCTGCGCGGGCACTCGGTCGTGCTGCTCGAGGTCGGGCTGTCGGCTGCCGCCGACCGGGTCGGGCTCAACCGCACCCGGCCGGTGCTCGCGCTCAACCCGCGGGCCCAGCTGCGCACGCTGCTCGCCGAGCGGCTGCCGTTATACCGCGAGGTGGCGGTGTACACCGTGCCGACGGATAACCGGACGCCCGCCGACGTCGCCGGCGACGTCCTCACTGCGCTGCGCTGAGCGCGGCGATGTCCGGGTGCCGGTCACCGGCCCGGAAGACCTGCTCGAGCGCGTGCGAGAGCTGCAGCACGCCGAGGTCGTCGCCGGGCCGACCGACCACCTGCAGCCCGACGGGCAGACCGCCCGTCGTGAAGCCGCACGGCACGGAGGCGGCAGGAACCCGCAGCACGCTGATGACGTATGCCGACCGCATCCAGCCCAGGTAGTCGGCCATCGCCTCGCCGCCGACCTCGCGCGGCCACAGCAGCTCGGCGTCGAACGGCAGCACCTGGCTGACCGGCATCACCAGGAACTCGTGCTCGGCGAAGAACTCCGCGGCGGCGACCAGCAGCGAGCTGCGACGCTGCTGCGCCCGGGCCAGCTGCTCGGCGGTGACGGTCCGGCCGTACGCGACGTTGCCCCGCAGAACCTCGGCGACCGCGTCGCCGCCGCGCTCGACCAGGTCGCCGACGGTGCTGGCGAGGTGCCAGCCACGCAGGACCCGGAACACCTCGTCGGCGCCGCGTACGTCGGGCTCGGCCGGGGTGAGCGCGACCCGCAGCGACTCGACGCCGGGCCGGGCCGCGTCGAACGCCCCCAGCACCGCGGCATCGAAGGGCAGACCCAGCGGGCCGCCCCACGCCACGCGTACGCCGGTGAAGTCCCGGTCGAGCGGGTCCAGGAAGGCGGCCGCGTCCTCCCGCACTGTGAGCGGGTCGGCCGGGTGCGCGCCCGCGGTCGCCCCGAGCAGCAGCGCGGCGTCGGCGGCGCAGCGCCCCATCGGGCCGACCACCGACAGGTCGAACCACGCGTCGGCAGCCGGCAGGTTCGGCACCCGCCCGGGGGTGGGCCGCAGCCCGAACACGTTGCAGAAGCTCGCTGGGTTGCGCAGCGAACCGCCCATGTCGCTGCCGTCGGCGAGCGCGGCCATCCCGGTCGCGAGCGCCACGGCCGCGCCGCCGCTGCTGCCGCCCGGGGTCAGCGCCGGGTCGTAGGGGTTGCGGGTCGGGCCGAACAGCGCGTTGGTGGTCTGCGACCCCGCGCCGAGCTCCGGCACGTTGGTCTTGCCGATCCGGACGCCACCGGCCGCACGCACCCGCGCGGCCAGCACCGCGTCCTCGGTCGGCACGACCCCGGCCAGCAGCGTCGAGCCCCACGTCGTACGCAGACCGGCCGTCGGCAGCAGGTCCTTGTGCGCGATCGGCAGGCCGTGCAGCGGGCCGGCCGGGCCGGTACGGACCAGCTGCTCGTCCAGCTCGGCGGCCCTTCTCCGGGCGCGGTCGTCGTCGCGCGTGACGACCGCGTTGAGCAGCGGGTCGACGGCGTCGCAGCGGGCCAGGCACGCCTCGAGCAGCTCGCGAGCCGACAGCTCCCGGTGGCGAAGCCGGCGGGCGAGCTCGACGGCGGGCAGCAGGCAGACGTCCACGCCGCTGAGCGTACGGAGGGCGCGTCGTACCGTGCCGCCATGCCGCCTGCCTGGTCTGCGCACCTGCCCGCCGGCACCGGGGCGCTCGACCTGCTCGCCGACCGGAGCCTGCCGGGCAGCTGGACGCGCCGCTGGGCCGCCGACCCGCACCGCCCGGTGCTGTGGGAGGACGGCGCCGGCTGGACCAGCGCCGCACAGCTGGAGGAGCGCACCCGCACCGTCGCCGGCCGGTACGCCGCGGCCGGCCTGCTGCGCGGCGACCGGCTGGTGCTGTCGGCCGCAGCCTCGGTCGACCTCGTGGTCGCGCACGTCGCCGCGCTGCGCCTCGGGCTGATCGTCGTACCGGTCAACGGGGCGTACGGCGAACGCGAGGTGTCGGGCATCGTCGCCGACTGCCGGCCGGCCGCCGCAGTGGTCGACGACGCTGCCCGCGGGGGCTGGATCGCGGCTGCGGCGGGGCCCGTCGTCGTGACCGGGCCGGACGTCGCCCTGCCGGACGGGCGCGACGCGGTGCTGGACGACCTCTCGCCGGACGACCCCGGCCTGCTGGTCTACACGTCCGGAACGACCGGGCCGCCGAAGGGCGCGCTGCTCAGCCACGGCAACCTGCTGGCCAGCGCGGAGGCCGTCCGGCTCGCCTGGCGCTGGATGCCCGAGGACCGGCTGGTGCTCGCGCTGCCGCTGTTCCATGTCCACGGCCTCGGCGTCGGGCTGCACGGCACGCTGACCGCCGGCGCGTCACTGGTCCTGCGGCCGCGCTTCGACGCCGCCGACGTCCTCGATGCCGCGGCCCGGCACGCCGCGACGCTGTGGTTCGGCGTACCGACGATGTACGCCCGGCTCGCCGAGACCTCCCGGTTGGGCGAGCTGGGCCGCCTGCGGCTGTGCGTGTCGGGCAGCGCGCCGCTGCCGGTCGAGCTGTTCGCCGCCGTCGCCTCCCGCGGCGGGCAGCGGATCGTCGAGCGCTACGGGATGACGGAGACGCTGATGAACGCCTCCAACCCGTACGACGGCGAGCGCCGTCCCGGCACGGTCGGGCTGCCGCTGCCCGGCGTCGAGATCCGGCTCGCCGAGGGCACCGACGAGGTGCTGCTGCGCGGGCCGAACGTGCTGCGCTCCTACTGGGGGCAGCCTCCCTTGCCGGAGCAGGGCTGGTTCGCCAGCGGCGACGTCGGGCGCTTCGACGACGGCTACCTGAGCATCGTCGGGCGGCTCAAGGAGCTGATCATCAGCGGCGGCTTCAACGTCTACCCGCGCGAGGTGGAGGACGTCCTGCGCGGCCATCCGGGGGTCCTCGACGTGGCTGTCGTCGGGCTACCCGATGCCCATTGGGGCGAGCAGGTCACAGCCTTCGTCGAGGGGGCCGGCGTCAGCGAGGCGGCGCTGCTGGCGCTCGCGGCCGAGCAGCTCGCGCCGTACAAGCGGCCCAAGCGGATCGTGTTCGTCGACGCGCTGCCGCGCAACGCGCTCGGCAAGGTCACCAAGCAGGCGCTGCGCGATCGGTGACCCGGTCGGACGTGTCGTGCCCGTCGCGGGCGTGCCCACTAAGGTCGGGCGCATGACCGCGCCGACCCGGATCACCGTCGCGGGGGAGCGGCCCTACGACGTGGTGGTGGGGGAGGGGCTGCTCGGTGAGCTCGCCCCCGCGCTGGCCGGCGCGCAGCGGGTCGCGGTCGTGCACCCGGCCGCGCTGCTCGTGACAGCAGAGGCGGTGCGCGTGGACCTGCTGGCGCAGGGCTTCGAGGCCATCGCCATCGAGGTGCCGGATGGCGAGACGAGCAAGGACCTCAAGGTCGCGGCCTACCTCTGGGACGTCCTCGGTCAGGTCGGGTTCACCCGCAGCGACGCCGTCGTCGCGGTCGGCGGCGGCGCCACCACCGACCTCGCGGGCTTCGTGGCGGCGACCTGGCTGCGGGGCGTGCGCGTCGTGCACCTGCCGACCACGCTGCTGGCGATGGTGGACGCGGCGGTCGGCGGCAAGACGGGGGTCAACACCTCCGCGGGCAAGAACCTGGTCGGGGCGTTCCACCCACCGGCCGCCGTCCTGTGCGACCTGACCGCGCTGTCCACCGTCCCTCGGCACGACTACGTCGCCGGGCTCGCCGAGGTCGTCAAGGTCGGCTTCACCCACGACCCGCGGATCCTGGAGCTGGTCGAGGCCGACCCGGCGGGCGCCCAGCGACCGGACGGCCCGCACACCCGGGAGCTGATCGAGCGGGCCGTCACCGTCAAGGCCCGCGTGGTCGGCGACGACCTCACCGAGCAGGGCGCCCGGGAGCAGCTCAACTACGGCCACACCCTCGGGCACGCGATCGAGAAGGTCGAGGACTACCGCTGGCGGCACGGCGCGGCGGTCTCCGTCGGGCTGGTCTTCGCCGCCGAGCTCGGCCGGCTCGCCGGGCGGCTCGACGACGCGACCGCCGACCGGCACCGCGCCGTACTGACCGCGGTCGGGCTGCCCACCTCGTACGCCGGCGAATGGTCCCGGCTGCACGCCGCGATGCGGGTCGACAAGAAGTCGCGCGGCAGCCGGCTGCGGTTCGTCGTGCTCGACGGGCTCGCGAAAGTCCGGATGCTGGAGGACCCCGACCCGTCGCTGCTGGTCGCGGCGTACGAGGAGGTCCGGCGCGACCGCGACCCCGGCCTGGTGCACCTGTGAGGATCCTGGTCCTGAACGGCCCCAACCTCGGCCGCCTCGGCAGCCGCGAGCCCGAGGTCTACGGCACCACGACGTACGCCGAGCTGGTCGCGATCTGCCTGGCGACCGAGCCCGCGGCCGACGTCCGGCAGACCGACGACGAGGCCACCATGCTGGGCTGGCTGCACGAGGCCGCCGACGCGCGCACCCCGGTGGTGATCAACCCGGGCGCCTGGTCGCACTACTCGTACGCACTGCGCGATGCCGTCAGCCAGGTTGCGAGCGTCGTCGAGGTGCACCTGAGCCAAACGGCGGCCCGCGAGCAGTTCCGCCACCACAGCGTGATCAGCCCGGTCGTCCGCGGCACGATCACCGGGCTCGGGGTCGAGGGCTACCGGGCGGCGCTGCGCTACCTCGCGGCGTCCTGAGGGCGCCGCGGCCCGCCGGTAGGCTTCCGGACCATGGCCTCCACGAACGAGCTGAAGAACGGCATGGTGCTCCGGCTGGACAACGGGCTGTGGGCGGTCAACGAGTTCCAGCACGTCAAGCCCGGCAAGGGTGGCGCGTTCGTGCGCACGACGCTGAAGAACGTCGTCACCGGCAAGGTCGTCGACAAGACGTTCAACGCCGGGACCAAGGTCGATGTGGCGACCGTCGACAAGCGCGACATGACCTACCTGTACCGCGAGGGCACCGACTTCGTGTTCATGGACAAGAGCACGTTCGACCAGCTGTACGTCCCCGAGCAGACGGTCGGCACCGCCGCCGGCTACATGCTGGAAAACACCGACGCGATGATCGCGGTGCACGAGGACGAGGCGCTGTACGTCGAGCTGCCGGCCTCGGTCGAGCTGCTCGTGCAGCACACCGACCCGGGCCTGCAGGGCGACCGGTCGACCGGCGGCACGAAACCGGCGGTGCTCGAGACCGGCGCCGAGATTCAGGTGCCGCTGTTCCTCACCACCGGCGAGAAGATCAAGGTGGACACCCGCGACGGGCGCTACCTCGGTCGCATCAACGACAGGTAGCGGCGCAGTAGTGGGGGCTCGCAGCAAGGCGCGCAAACGCGCCCTGGACGTGTTGTACGAAGCCGGCCAGCGCGACCAGGAGCCGCTCGAGACGTTGCGCGCGCGGCTGGCGCTCGCCGACCCGCCCGTCCCGGAGTACGCCGTCGCCCTCGTCGAGGGGGTCGCCGGCCACCTCGAGCGCATCGACGAGCTGCTGTCGACCTACGCCGAGGAGTGGACGCTGGCCCGGATGCCGCCGGTCGACCTCGCGGTGCTGCGGATCGGCGTGTACGAGCTGCTGTGGTGCGACGACGTGCCCGACGAGGTCGTGCTGGCCGAGGCCGTCGCGCTGGCGGCGAGCCTGTCCACCGACGAGAGCCCGCGCTTCGTCAACGGGCTGCTCGGCCGGCTGCAGGCGCTCAAGCCCAGCCTGTCGGTCTGACGCGGGACGGGTGTGCACGATTCCGCAAACACGCACGAGCACGAGACGCCGCGGGGGCGCGGGCCTCGCCAGGCGTCAGGCGTCGACGGCGCGCCGGGCGTCGGCCGTCAGCACGCCCCAGCCGATCAACTGCTCGGTCAGTGCGCTGGGTGAGGCGTCGTAGATGACGGCGAGTGAGCGCAGGTCCTCGTGGCGGATCGACAGCACCCGGCCGTTGTAGTCGCCGCGCTGGCTCTGGATCGTCGCGGCGTAGCGGGCCAGCGGTGCCGACCGGTCGGCCGGCACCTGCTGCAGCTGCTCGAGGTCGATGACGATGCGGGCAGCCGGCTCGCTGGCTCCGGCCGACATCCCCTCGGGCAGCAGCTCGGCGACCGGGACACCGTAGAACTCGGCCAGCTCGGACAGCCGCTGCACGGTGACGGCACGGTCGCCACGCTCGTACGAGCCCACGACGACGGCCTTCCAGCGGCCCTGCGACTTGTCCTCGACACCGTGCAGGGACAGCCCCTGCTGGGTCCGGATCGCCCGCAGCTTGGTACCCAGCGCCTTCGCGTACTCGCTCACCATTCCCCCGTCGTCGTGCGTCTCCGCACCGTGGTCATGGACGCCGGTCTCACCACTGGCTCGCCTGGGGGGCCGCCCCGGCATGCCGGGGCGAAGGTGACCGCGGACCCCCCGGGGTCCTCGCCTCGCCACTGCTGTGAATACTGCTGATTACGCCCCGTGACCGTAAGGGCCGTGGGTGGGCCGGTCAAGCCAAACGCCAACACTGTTCGTCACCAACGGGTGACATCCTGCCGTCACCGAGGCGGGCTCGGACAGCGGCGGACGTTCGCGACATCGGTGCCGTCGCGTCGCGCAGAGCGCCGGGCGGGCGTGCAGTACGGTCGGCCTGCTCCCCTCCACCGAGCCCGTCCCGTGAGGCGGGGAAGGAGGTACCGCCGGTGACGGCTGTCCCAGCACGCACGTCCGACCCGTCCCGTGACAGATCGCCCGACCAGACCCGGGGGCACGTCCTCGGCCATCCCGGGGGCTCCCAACGACCCAGGCCGGTGACCGGCGACCCGGGCGCCGCCCGGCCGGTGCTGACCGCCGCGGAGATCGCCCGCGTCGTGGACCGGATGGCCCACGAGCTGCTGGAGAAGTCCGGCGGCGGCGCCGATGTCGTCCTGCTGGGCATCCCCACCCGCGGCATCACCCTGGCCCGGCGGCTCGCGGCCCGCGTCGAAGCCTTCGAGGGCGTCCGGCTCCCGACCGGCAGCCTGGACACGACGCTGTACCGCGACGACCTGCATCTGCAGGGCCCGCGGGCGCTGGACGTCACCGAGATCCCGGTTGACGGGATCGACGGCAAGCTCGTCGTGCTCGTTGACGACGTGCTGTTCAGCGGCCGTACGGTGCGGGCCGCGCTGGACGCGCTCGCCGACCTCGGCCGGCCCCGAGCGGTCCAGCTCGCGGTGCTGGTGGACCGCGGGCACCGCGAGCTGCCGATCCGGGCTGACTACGTCGGCAAGAACATCCCGACCAGCCTGCGCGAGACCGTGCACGTGCTGCTGGCCGAGCACGACGGGCAGGACGCCGTGCTGCTGGGCCCGGCGAGCGCGCAGGGGAGCGTCAGGTGAAGCAGCACCTGCTGTCGGCCGCCGACCTGACGCTGGAGGACGCGACGCTGGTCCTGGACACCGCCGCCGAGCTCGCTGCGGTCGCCGCCCGCAGCACCGTCGGCAAGCTGCCGACGCTGCGCGGACGCACCGTGGTCAACCTGTTCTTCGAGGACTCGACGCGTACCAGGACCAGCTTCGAGCTGGCCGCCAAACGGCTCAGTGCCGACGTCATCAACTTCGCCGCCAAGGGCTCGAGCGTGTCCAAGGGCGAGACGCTCAAGGACACCGCGCTGACCCTGGAGGCGATGGGGGCCCACGCCGTCGTCATCCGGCACTCGTGGAGCGGCGCGCCGGTCAACCTTGCGCGCTACGTCCGCGGCTCGGTCGTCAACGCCGGCGACGGCACCCACGAGCACCCGACGCAGGCGCTGCTCGACGCCTACACGATGCGTGAGCGGCTCGGCCGGCTCGAGGGGCTGCGGGTCACGATCGTCGGCGACATCCTGCACAGCCGGGTCGCGCGCAGCAACGTGCTGCTGCTGCACACCCTCGGCGCCGACGTCACGCTGGTGGCCCCACCGACGCTGCTGCCGGTCGGCGTCGACACCTGGCCGTGCGCGACGACGTACGACCTGGACGCTGTGCTGCCCAAGAGCGACGTCGTCATGATGCTGCGGGTGCAGCGCGAGCGGATGGGGGTCGCGTACTTCCCCAGCAGCCGCGAGTACTCGCTGCGCTACGGCCTCAACGTGCGGCGCGCCGCCGGCCTGCAGGACCACACGATCGTGATGCACCCCGGGCCGATGAACCGCGGCGTGGAGATCGCACCCGAGGTCGCCGACGGGCCGCGCTCGACGATCGTGCAGCAGGTGGCGAACGGCGTGACGGTGCGCACCGCCGTGCTCTACCTGCTGCTCGGCGGCTCCGAGCCGGCGATCGGTGCTGCGGTCGGGGCTGGCCAGTGAGCGGCTGGCTGCTGCAGGGCGTGCTGCTGTACGGCGAGGGCGACCCGGTCGACGTCAGGCTGGCGGAGGGCCGGATCGCCGAGATCGGCGCGGGGCTCAGCGTCGGCGACAGCCGTCCGGTACCCGCCGCCGGGCTGGTGCTGCTGCCCGGGCTGGTCGACCTCCACACCCACCTGCGCGAGCCGGGGCGGGAGGACGCCGAGACGGTCGAGACCGGCACGCTGGCGGCAGCCCTCGGCGGCTTCACCGCCGTGCACGCGATGGCCAACACCGACCCGGTCGCCGACAACGCCGGTGTCGTCGAGCAGGTCTGGCGGCTCGGCCGGGAAGCCGGGCACTGCGACGTCGCCCCGGTCGGCGCCGTCACCGTCGGACTGGCCGGACAGCAGCTCGCCGAACTCGGCACGATGGCCGACAGTGCCGCCCGCGTCAGGGTCTTCTCCGACGACGGCACCTGCGTCAGCGACGCCGGCCTGATGCGGCGGGCCCTTGAGTACGTCAAGGCCTTCGACGGCGTGATCGCGCAGCACGCGCAGGAGCCCAGGCTCACCGTCGGCGCGCAGATGCACGAGGGGATCGTCAGCGCCGGCCTGGGCCTGACCGGTTGGCCGTCGGTCGCCGAGGAGGCGATCATCGCCCGCGACGTGCTGCTGGCCCGGCACGTCGGCGGCCGGCTGCACGTGTGCCACGTCAGCAGCGCCGGGTCGGTGGAGATCCTGCGCTCCGCCAAGGCGCAGGGCGTCGACGTCACCGCCGAGGTCACCCCGCACCACCTGGTGCTGACGGATGACCTCGCGAAGGGCTACGACCCGATCTTCAAGGTCAACCCGCCGCTCCGCACGGCCGAGGACGTCGAGGCGCTCCGCGCGGGGCTCGCCGACGGCACGGTCGACTGCGTCGCCACCGACCACGCGCCGCACACGCTGGAGGACAAGGAGACCGAGTGGGGCGCCGCCCTGCCCGGGATGACCGGCCTGGAGACCGCGCTGGCGATCGTCGCCGAGACCATGCAGCTGACCGGCCGGCTGACCTGGCGCCAGGTCGCCGACCGGATGAGCGAGCGGCCGGCCGTCATCGGGCGGCTCGCCGGCCACGGCCGCCCGCTCGCCGTCGGTGAGCCGGCCAACCTGTGCCTGGTCGACCCGGGCGCGGCCTGGACGGTCGACCCGGCGGCGATGGCGACCCGCAGCCGCAACACGCCATTCGCCGGCCGCAGCCTGCCGGTACGGGTCGTCGCGACGTTCCTGCGCGGGGCGCCGACCGTTCTTGACGGGAAGCCGGCATGAGTGGGCGGGTCCTGCTCACCGTCGGCACGCTGCTGTTCGCCGGCGTGTTCTACGCGCTGATGCTCAAGGGCTGGCGCGGCCGGCAGCGCCGCCAGGGCGACCTGCCGGCGCCGTCAGCCGCACCCGGGGACCCGGGCCAGGTGGTTGTCGGCGCGACGCACGGCCTGTTCGTCGGCACCACCACCAGCGGCGACTGGCTGGACCGGATCGCCGTCCACCACCTGTCCGACCGCTCGGCGGGCTGGCTGACCGTGACCGACCGCGGCGTCAGCGTCGAGCGCGAGGGGCTGCCCGACCTGTTCCTGGCGTACGACGCGCTGCTCGACGCCGCCCCCGGTGACGCGGTGGCCGGCAAGGTCGTCGGCAAGGACGGCCTGCTGCTGCTGACCTGGCGGCTCGGTGCCCGCACCCTGGAGTCGGGCTTCCGGGCCGACGACCACGCCCAGCACCGGCGGCTCGCCGATGCCGTACGCGCACACCTGCCGGTGACCTCGTGACCGCCCTGCTCGTCCTGGCGGACGGGCGCACGTTCCGCGGCGAGGCGTACGGCGCGGTCGGCGAGGCGTTCGGCGAGGCGGTCTTCAACACCGGGATGACCGGCTACCAGGAGACCCTCACCGACCCCAGCTACCACCGGCAGGTCGTCGTCATGACGGCCCCGCAGATCGGCAACACCGGCGTCAACGACGAGGATCCCGAGTCCGCCCGGATCTGGGTGTCGGGTCTGGTCGTCCGCGAGGTGTCGCGGGTCGCATCGTCCTGGCGCAGCCGCCGGTCGCTGGCCGACGAGCTTGCGGCCCACGGCGTCGTCGGTATCAGCGGCGTGGACACCCGCGCCCTCACCAGGCACTTGCGCGAACGCGGCGCGATGCGGGTCGGGCTGTTCTCCGGCGACGTACCGGCCGACGCCCACGAACGGGTCCTGGCGAGCCCCGAGATGGTCGGCGCCGACCTGGCCCACGAGGTGACCACGGCGCAGCCGTACGTCGTTCCGGCGGTCGGTACCAAGCGCTTCACCGTCGCCGCCCTGGACCTCGGCATCAAGAGCTCGACGCCGCACTACCTCGCGCAGCTGGGCTGCGAGGTGCACGTGCTGCCCGCGACGACCAGTGGGGAGCAGCTGGTGGGGCTCTGGCCGGACGGCGTGTTCCTGTCCAACGGGCCCGGCGACCCCGCGACGACCGACGGCCCGGTCGCGGCCGCCCGCGCGGTGCTCGACGCGGACATACCGCTGTTCGGTATCTGCTTCGGCCACCAGATCCTGGGGCGGGCACTGGGCCTCGGCACCTACAAGCTGCGCTACGGCCACCGCGGGGTGAACCAGCCGGTGCAGGAGCTCGCGACCGGCCGGGTCCACATCACCAGCCACAACCACGGCTTTGCCGTCGACGCGCCGATCAGCGGCGAGAGCTTCGACACGCCGTACGGCCGTACCCGGGTCAGCCACGCCGACCTCAACGACGACGTCGTCGAGGGCCTGCAGTGCCTGTCCGCCAGGGCCTTCTCCGTGCAGTACCACCCCGAGGCCGCCCCCGGCCCGCACGACGCGACCGGCCTGTTCGAGCGGTTCACCGCGCTGATGGGGGGCGACCGTGCCCAAGCGTGAGGACCTGCACCACGTCCTGGTGATCGGGTCCGGGCCGATCCTGATCGGGCAGGCGGCGGAGTTCGACTACTCCGGCACGCAGGCCTGCCGGGTGCTGCGCGAGGAGGGCCTGCGGGTCACCCTGATCAACTCCAACCCGGCGACCATCATGACCGACCCGGAGCTCGCGGACGCGACCTACATCGAGCCGATCACGGTCGAGTACATCACAAAGATCATCGAGAGGGAGCGCCCGGATGCGCTGCTGCCGACGCTCGGCGGGCAGACGGCGCTGAACGCCGCGATGGCGCTGCACGAGAGCGGCGTGCTCGAGCGGTACGGCGTGGAGCTGATCGGCGCCGACGTCGACGCGATCCGGCGCGGCGAGGACCGCCAGGAGTTCAAGACAGTGGTCGAGTCGGTCGGTGGCGAGAGCGCCCGCAGCGTCGTCTGCCACACGATGGACGAGGTGCTCGCCGGGGCGGACCGGCTCGGCTATCCGGTGGTCGTACGGCCCTCATTCACGATGGGTGGCAGCGGCTCGGGCGTGGCGCACGACCGCCCCGGCCTGCTCCGGATCGCCGGGGGTGGCCTGCACGCCAGCCCGACCAGCGAGGTGCTGCTCGAGGAGTCGGTGCTGGGCTGGAAGGAGTTCGAGCTGGAGCTGATGCGCGACCGCGCCGACAACGTCGTGGTCATCTGCACGATCGAGAACCTCGACCCGATGGGGGTGCACACCGGCGACTCGATCACCGTCGCGCCGGCGATGACGCTGACCGACCGCGAGTACCAGCGGATGCGTGACCTGGCGATCGACATCATCCGCGCGGTCGGTGTCGACACCGGTGGGTGCAACATCCAGTTCGCGGTCGACCCGGCGACCGGGCGGATGATCGTCATCGAGATGAACCCGCGGGTGTCTCGCAGCAGCGCCCTGGCCAGCAAGGCCACCGGTTTTCCGATCGCCAAGATCGCCGCCAAGCTCGCGGTCGGCTACACCCTGGACGAGATCCCCAACGACATCACCCGCGAGACGCCGGCGAGCTTCGAGCCGTCGCTGGACTACGTGGTGGTCAAGGTGCCGCGGTTCGCCTTCGAGAAGTTCCCGGGCTCGGATCCCGAGCTGACGACGACGATGAAGAGCGTCGGCGAGGCGATGGCACTGGGCCGGTCCTTCGTCGAGGCGCTGCAGAAGGCGATGCGCTCGCTGGAGCAGACCCCCGGCGGCTTCTGGACGACTCCTGATCCCGCCGGGTCCGCAGCCGACGCGCTGGAGCTGGCCAGGACCCCGCACGACGGCCGGCTGCACGCCGTCGAGCGCGCGCTGCGGCTCGGCGCGACCGCCGAGCAGGTGCACGACGCGACCCGGATCGACAGGTGGTTTCTCGACGCGGTGCTGCAGCTGGTGGAGCTGCGGGCCGAGCTTGAGCACGCGCCTCTGGAAGAAGCCCTGCTGCGCAAGGCTAAGCGAATGGGTTGCAGCGACCAGCAGCTCGCGCTGGTCACGGGTCGCAGCGAGGGGCAGGTCCGGGCGCTGCGCCACGAGCTCGGCGTACGCCCGGTGTACAAGACCGTCGACACCTGCGCCGCGGAGTTCGCCGCCCGGACCCCCTACCACTACTCGAGTTATGACGAGGAGACCGAGGTCGCCTCGTCGGCGCGCCGCAAGGTCATCATCCTGGGCAGCGGGCCCAACCGGATCGGCCAGGGCATCGAGTTCGACTACGCCTGTGTGCACGCGTCTTTCGCGCTGTCGGCGGCCGGCTACGAGACCGTGATGATCAACTGCAACCCCGAGACCGTCAGCACCGACTACGACACCAGCGACCGGCTGTACTTCGAGCCGCTGACGGTGGAGGACGTGCTGGAGGTCGTGGCGGCCGAGCGTGAGTCGGCCGCCCGTGGCGGCGGCGAGCTGGTCGGGGTGATCGTGCAGCTCGGCGGCCAGACGCCGCTGCGGCTCGCGCAGGAGCTGAAGGACTGCGGCGTAACGATCGTCGGCACCACCCCCGAGGCCATCCACCTGGCCGAGGACCGCGGGGCGTTCGGGGAGGTGCTGGTCGCTGCCGGCCTGCCCGCACCGAAGTTCGGCACCGCGACCTCGTACGAGCAGGCGCAGCAGATCGCTGACAACGTCGGCTATCCGTTGCTGGTGCGGCCGTCGTACGTCCTCGGCGGGCGGGGCATGGAGATCGTCTACAGCGACGACATGTTGGTCGACTACGTACGACGGTCGACGCTGATCGGACCGGACCACCCGGTGCTGGTCGACCGGTTCCTCGAGGACGCCGTGGAGATCGACGTCGACGCGCTGTACGACGGCACCGACCTCTACCTCGCCGGGGTCATGGAGCACATCGAGGAGGCCGGCATCCACTCCGGCGACTCGGCGTGCGCGCTGCCGCCGATCACCCTGGGGCGCACCGAGCTGCTGCGCATCCGCGAGTCGACCCGGGCGATCGCCGACGGCGTCGGGGTCCGGGGGCTGCTCAACGTCCAGTACGCCCTCAAGGACGACGTGCTGTACGTGCTCGAGGCCAACCCGCGGGCGTCGCGGACGGTGCCGTTCGTCAGCAAGGCGACGGCGGTGCAGCTGGCGAAGGCCGCTGCCCGGGTGATGCTCGGCGCGACCGTCGCCGAGCTGCGCGCCGAGGGAATGCTGCCGAGCTCCGGCGACTGCGCCCACATGCCCGCGGGCGCGCCGATCAGCGTCAAGGAGGCGGTGCTGCCGTTCGGCCGGTTCCGTACGCCGCAGGGGTTCGGCGTCGACACGGTGCTCGGCCCCGAGATGAAGTCGACCGGTGAGGTGATGGGCATCGACGCCGCCTTCGGGACGGCGTTCGCCAAGAGCCAGTCGGCGGCGTACGGCGAGCTGCCCACCAAGGGACGGGTCTTCGTCAGTGTCGCCAACCGCGACAAACGGTCCATGATCTTCCCGGTGAAGCGGCTGCAGGACCTGGGTTTCGAGGTGCTGGCGACGCTCGGCACCGCCGAGGTGCTGCGTCGCAACGGCGTCGTTGCGACCGTCGTCGGCAAGCACAGCGAGGGCCGCGGCGACGACGTCGTGCCGATGCTGCTCGCCGGCGAGGTCGACCTGGTCATCAACACGCCTTTCGGGGTCGGGCCGCGGCTCGACGGCTACGAGATCCGCACCGCCGCTGTGGCCCGTGGCGTGCCGTGCATCACCACGATCCAGGGCGCGGCGGCCTGCGTGCAGGGCATCGAGGCGCTGGTACGAGGGGACGTCGGCGTGCGGTCGCTGCAGGAGCACCACGCGGCGCTGCTGGCGTCCGCGGCGGCCCAGCGGGCCGCGGCGCACCTCGCGGACGGGCGGTCGTAGTGCCGCTGCAAATGCAGGCCGAGGTGCTGGCGATGGGTCGGGTCGGGGCGTACTACTCGCTGACGGTCGCCGCGCCCGGCATCCCCGAGCTGACCCGGCCGGGGCACTTCCTGGCCGTCCAGGTCGGTGGGCCGGCCTCCAGCATGCTGCTGCGCAGGGCCTTTGCGATCTATCGCGCCGACGCGGGGGTCGTCGAGGTGGTCTTCGCGGTGCACGGCGCGGGCACCGCGTGGCTGGCTGGGCAGCGGCCCGGGGACGTGCTCGACGTCGTCGGGCCGCTCGGCACGCCCTTCCCGGTGCCGGACGTCGCGCGCACGGCGACGCTGGTGGGCGGCGGCTACGGGGTGGCGCCCCTGCTGCCGCTCGCGGAGGCGCTGCGGGCCCGCGGCGGCGAGGTCGACATGGTGCTCGGCGCCGGCGACGCCGACCGGCTGTTCGGCGTACAGCAGGCCGGTCGTACGGCCAGGACGGTCGTCGTCACGACCGACGACGGCTCAGCGGGGGAGCGGGGCAGGGTGTCCGACGTGCTGCCGGCGCTGCTCGCCCGGACCGCCAGCGAGGTTGTCTACGCGTGCGGGCCGATGGGCATGCTGCGCGCGGTCGCCGCGCAGGCAGCGGCTGCCGGCATCCCCTCGTACGTCGCCGTCGAGGAGTCGATGGCCTGCGGGATCGGGGTCTGCATGACCTGCGTGCTGCCGGTGGTCGGTGACGACGGGCTGACCCGGATGGTGCGCTCATGCGTGGAGGGCCCGGTGTTCGCCGGCGACCGGGTGCGCTGGGACGCGCTCGGCACGGTTCCGGCGGACGCCGTCGGGGCGCCGAGGTGACGGGCGGCTCGACCGGCCCATCCGCCGAGGTGACGGGCGGCCCGACCGATCTGGCGACGACCTTGGCCGGTGCGGTCTTCCCCAACCCGGTCTTCACCGCGAGCGGCTGCGCGGCGGCGGGTGCCGAGCTCGACCAGTTCTTCGACATCACCGAGCTCGGCGGGGTCGTCACCAAGTCGATCATGCTGGCCGCGCGGTCCGGCCGGGCGACGCCGCGGATGGCGGAGACGCCGAGCGGGATGCTCAACTCGATCGGCCTGCAGGGCCCGGGGATCGAGGCCTTCCTCGACAAGGATCTCGCCTGGCTCGCCGGTCGCGGTGCGCGCGCCGTCGTGTCGATCGCGGGGGGGTCTGTCGACGACTACGCCCGGCTGGCCGCGCTCCTCGACGGACGCCCGGGCGTGTCGATGATCGAGGTGAACATCAGCTGCCCGAACGTGGAGGACCGCGGCCAGGTGTTCGCCTGCGACCCGAGGGCGGCCGCCGAGGTGGTGGCAGCGGTACGGCGGGAGACCGCCGTCCCGGTCTTCGCCAAGCTGTCACCCGACGTCACCGACATCACCACGATCGCGCGGGCCTGCGTGGACGCCGGCGCCGACGGGCTCTCGGTCATCAACACTCTGCTGGGCCTTGCGATCGACACCTCGACGATGCGCCCGGTGCTGGGCGGGATCACCGGCGGGCTGTCCGGCCCGGCGATCCGGCCGGTGGCGCTGCGCTGCGTCTGGCAGGTGCACCAGGCGCTGCCACACGTCCCGATCCTGGGCATGGGTGGCATCCGTACCGGCCTGGACGCCCTGGAGTTCCTGCTCGCCGGCGCGTCGGCGGTCAGCGTCGGTACGACGGTCTTCGGCGACCCATCCGCGCCGGTACGCGTGCTGCGCGAGCTGTCGGCGGCCCTGACCGAGCGCGGCTTCGCCCGGGTCGGCGACGCGGTCGGCCTCGCCCACCGGCCCGCCGACGCAGAACACGATGAGCGGCCCCGATGAGCAACGTCACCGAGGGGGTGGACAGCGTCGCAGGCGGGGAGCCCACTGCGGACGACCGGTTGCGCGGCGCACCTCTCGCGCCCGTCGCGGTGGCCCTCGACACCCCGGACGCCGCGACGGCGGCCCGCCTGGCGATGGCCGTCGCGCCGTACGTGCAGGTGCTCAAGGTCGGCCTCGAGCTGTTCTGCGCGGCCGGCCCGGGCATCGTCGAGCAGGTCCGCTGCGGCCGCGACGTGTTCCTTGACCTCAAGCTGCACGATATCCCCAACACCGTCGCCGGCGCCGCCCGCGCGGTCGCGCCGCTGCGGCCCCGCTTCCTCACCGTCCACGCGGCCGGCGGCGCGGCGATGGTGCGGGCCGCCGTCGAGGCCGCGCCCGAGGTGACGATCACCGCCATCACGGTGCTGACGTCGCTGTCGGAGGCCGACCTCGCCGCGGTCGGCCTCACCGGCCCGTCGCTGGACGCCGTACGGCGCCTCGCGCAGCTCGCCGTCGGGGCAGGCGCCGGGGCGCTGGTCTGCTCACCGCGGGAGGTGGCCGCCGTCCGCGCCGAGGTCGGGCCGGACATCGTGCTGATCACGCCGGGCGTGCGCCCCGCCGGCGCTGATGTCGGTGACCAGGCCAGGGTGGCGACCCCCGAGCAGGCCCTCGCTGATGGCGCCGACCTGCTGGTCATCGGCCGGCCGGTCACCGGTGCCATCGACCCCGGCGCGGCGGCGGCGGCGCTGGCCGCTGTGCTGGGGTGACCTGACCGCCGAGCTCGCCCTCGTCATCCGGCGGGCCACGTTGCCCATCGGGCGGTGTCCCGGCT
>ENA-OBIO01000111-OBIO01000111.1-metagenomes-genome-assembly--contig:-NODE-111-length-50868-cov-29.4075_pt1 | contig 50868 bp, 50 predicted proteins | sample MGYA00153383_OBIO01 | MGnify analysis MGYA00153383 | reverse complement strand
CCAATTGAGGATATTTGGTTACAAGCTAAAAAATGGATTAGAGAGTGCTATCATAAGCTGTTCAGCATCTAAAACGCATATTGTATGGTATAATATGACAATATTTAGAAAAAGTCAATGCCTACTAAAAACTTCCTCAGTTCCGAGACAAAGGAAACTCTGCAACAAGCATTAAAAGACCATGAGCATCCAGACATTCGACAAAGAGCGTTAATATTTTTATTGCTAAATAACGGAAATACACAAGCTCAAACTGCTGAACTAATTGGATGTTCTCTTAGAAAAGTTGCCTACTGGAGCGTTCATGGTGATCCGGAGAATTTAGACAGTTTTAAAGATAATAGAATGAAGGGTAATTACCGAAAAGCTACAGAAAAATACATTAATGTACTTTTAGAAACAATTGAAATAGAGCCAGAACAATATGGCTATGAGTTCGGAAGATGGACAACAGCTAGACTTGCAATACATCTAGGAGAGAAGACGGGAATTGAGCTGAGTAGTACCCAAGTAAGGAGAATTTTAAAATCAAAAAAGTATGTTTACCTTTGGGCTAAATACAGCTTAGAGGATAAGCAAGATGCCGTAGGAAGGGGTTTATTTAAAGATAAATTAGCGGAGTATCTAAAAATAGAAAAAGAATCTCCAGACCTTTTACAGGTATGGTTTTGGGACGAGAGTGGATTTAGTTTAAGAGTGATTAGAAGGAAAAACTGGTGTAAAAAAGGAACTCGAATTAACAAAAGAGGAGAGCGACGAAAAGGTCGTATTAATGTTATGGGTGGAGTGAGATATTCAGACAAAAAAAGATGGGTAGATTTTATTCCATCTGGTAATTCTGCTAATTTTTATGCCGTGCTAAAAATTTTTTATGGAGATTTAAGAGCAGAGTGGATATTGCAAGGAAATTTAGCGGAAGACTTTGAAGATAAAGGCTGTAAGTTTGTGATAATTTTGGACAATGCTAGTTTTCATAAAAAAGCAGAGACTTTGCAGAAAATAGCGTCAGAGATGCCGAATCTAATCATAGAGTTTTTACCCAAGTATAGCCCTGACTATAACTTAGTTGAATTAGTATGGCATTCCACCAAGGAATATGTTGCAAATAGATTATTTGAATCAATTGAAAAACTAGAATCACTATTACATAAACTTTTAAATGAAGGAGGACTAATTATGAAATGGAACCGAAAGATAAAAAATAAAGGTAACTTAATTAATGCAGTTTAGATGTCTAACAGCTTATGTGTCAGACATTTGCTGCCGTCAAATATATATTCAAGTTAGTTACTCATTATCAGATATTTGATTTCCCCAAACTTCATAGTTATGGTAAATTCTCATAAATCATTTAGGATTGCTATAGTACATAAGAGCCAGAGGGTTAACCTCATGGTGAATTATACATTAACTCAATGGAGGGTCTCCTGATGTCCAACAAATTAAGAATTGAAGGTGTCAAAAGCAAGGATATTACCATTGGTGGAATCCCTATCCCCGTGTATATGGATTTGGATGGTGAATATCGGTGGTCGATGCGCCAAGCAAGTATGACAGTTGGATTTAATGAAGGATGGTTAAGCGACACATTGCGTACCGACGGTAATGCGCTCAATACGCTAAAAGGCTATGGCTTCAAAGGAGATATCGTTGAGTTTCAGGGGCAAGGTTTCATTGAAGGTAATCTGATCTCAACTGAGGATTTCATGGCAATGATTATGTATGCGGCTGTAATTGGTAGACGGAGACAAGCAATTGCTCTGCTTGCTGCCGCTTTCTACGAGACTTTGGAGAGACGTGCCGATCATGCCTTTGGAATCATTAGAGATGAAGATGAATACATTCAAAAGTTTGAGTTCCGCCATGCCTCCATCCTTTTGAATAAGGATCTGCGCTCGGCAATTGGAGAATGGATTGACGAAAATCAAGACTCTCTCCTAGTTTACATAAAAGAGTATTCAATTAAAGGAGGACAGAGGGGAATTTATGCTTCCGCCTTGGGTAAGATTTACCAACTTATTTTTGGTATGTACAAAAAATCGATCAATGAAGTTTTGGATGTGAAATACTATGAAACACCAAAAAATAATGTTCATGTCACTCAACTTCAGCGTATTGCACAAATTGAGGATCTTGCTTCTAAATACATTCGACGTAAAGGTATGAACCCAATTGATGCAATTAATGCTGCCGCTGATGCTCTGATGATTGAGACCGAAGAACCGCGACTCGGCGACCGGATTACTCGACAAGATGTATACCGAGTCTTGGGAGCAAAGAAATAGTTGGGAGGTGCAAAACAAAAGAAAAAATGAGATGTTCACTGAGTTAAAAGTCAAAGTAGGGGTGATTTTTACTGGAAATGCTGGCAATGGGTTTAACCGTAGAGCAAGTGGCTCAGGCGCTGTCGCTGTCGGTGGAAGATGTACAGAGATTGGGTTGACAATTAACTTTGATGATTCAGAAAATAAATTTATTTTCTCGAATTGCTGGTATTTCTACGATCGCCCTTTGTGCAGCCGCCGATGCGGGGGCTGGAAAAGCCAATAAACGGTAGTTCTACCTTTGTGCGGCTCAACACTAGCGGCTGGGTTTATGCCGCAACTTTGGCGATGTATGCACCTCAAAATGCCGACGGGGGCGATCTTGTTTGAGGGCTGCGCCAACGCGCGCCGACTCTTCCCCTGATGCGACTGCGGGAAGCCTGATTTACGACCGCGTGGCAGGGGTACAGGCAGGTTCTGGATGGGCAGCGGAATTAGTCGATCGCGATGCTAAAAATCTAGCAATTCCGCAGACTGGAAAAGCGATCTCCTATGCGATCACCACCTTGCGCGGAGGTACTTTGGGTACCCAACAAGTGCAAGCAGGAAAAATGCTGGCGCGCTATCCTGACACCGCTTACGAAGCGCACTGCAATTACGGCGTACACTACAATCTGATTTTGCCACTGCATAACACGGCCCAAAAACCGCAAACGGTAGCGGTGAGTTTGGAAACGCCTTTAAAAGAAGATAAGGAATGAGAATTAAATAACTTACAATTTTTATTGTTCTTGTGGGATGGGCGTCCCGCCCATCCCACAAATATGTGTAAATTATTTAATTCGCGATCCGCTTTAAGCTCTCAAAAGATGGGTTGCGCTTCCGCCAACCTCCCCTAGATTTTCCCTATTCTCGAGGTGCTGTGAGGCTGCGCTACCAAAACGATATAGGTGCAGATGTGACTGGCTAGGTGCATTTGTGGCACCGTGTCGGTCAAGTTGTGGAACCGATAGTAAAGTTGAGGTTGGCTGTGGCAGAAACGCGATCGGTAAAAGTTGATTTTATCTATCCTCTAGATTCCACGCCGCCGCAGGTATTGACAGTGAGAACTTTGGAATAGTTGATTTAGCGCTCTCTGTCTTCCCCAGACACAAAAAATATGTGATTTAATTTCTACATTGATATGTAGGTGACAAGTATGTCTTCTCCACAACCCCCGTCAGGGGAAAGAAACCCTCTAGGATTTGATGAATTGATTGCAATCTTGGTGGCCTTCGGCACGATGGGAGCAATTTTCTTTTGGGTAACAGGTAGAAACCCCAGTCAATTCGGTACTACAAATTGGCAATTTCCAGCCGTTTTCTCTCAACCTGCTGTCGCGCCCGCTAGTCCAGGAATATTAACGCCTGCGCTGCCGAGTTCGGATGTGCCATCGCCCGCTACACTCCTGATTCCCCGGGGACTAGATGCCGCCCCTGTTGCACCTTTAGGGCCGATTTTACCGCCAATTGCTCCGGTGGGGGCGATCGTTGTTCCCCAAAAGCCAATTGTGCGATCGACTCTGGCCCCAGTAATTACAAAACCAAAAGCCAGTAAAGCAAAAGTTGGCCCCGTCAAACTCTCCGATGTTCCTGATAAATATTGGGCGCGTCCGTTTATTGTCGCTTTAGTCGATCGGAAAATCTTTGCTGATTTGACCGACAGCAAATTTCGTCCCGATGAACCGATGACGCGAGCAGAATTAGCCAGATTAATTCAAGGAATGTCCAAGAAAGAACCGCGCCGAAAATCGGTTGATTTTAAAGACGTAAAAGACAAGAGTCCGACGAAGAGTGCGATCGACCATAGCGTCAAAACTGGATATCTCAAAGGATACCCAGACAACGCGTTCCGTCCCGACAAAGAAGTTCCCCGCGTCGAAGTCATCGCAGCTTTAGCTAGCGGTTTAAACCTGAAACCGTCAACGAAAGCGAGCAAAACTTTACAAGTTTATACAGATAGGAAAAAATTACCAAAATGGGCAGTTGACAAAGTAGCAGCAGCGACGGAAGCAGGAATTGTTGTCAACCATCCGAAGCCCACACTTTTGCAGCCCAACCGAACAGCAACTCGCGCAGAAGTAGCAGCCATGATTTACCAAGCGATGGCCAAAGAAGGAAAAGTACCAGCTAAACCTTCTGAATACATTGTTCGACTTTAATTAGAGGGCTTTAGTCCCCACTACAAACAGGTTCGTAGTGAGGACTTTAGTCCTTCTTTCTGAGATTTCAATCGCCGATCGCCTAATCAATCTTGAAACACCATAATGCTGCCCGAATAGCAAGCCACCCAAACCTGATTTGTTTCTGGATCGTAAGTAATGCCGATCGGGCTGGCGTTCACATTCACGGTTTGCAGCACCTTCAGATCGCTCGATCGCACTTTGCTGACAGTATTAGAAGCATAGTTAACCACATAAAGCAATTTACCATCACCAGAAATTGTCATGCTGCGAGGTTGACTTCCCGTCGAAACTCTATCCACAACCTCACCACTTTTTAAGTCAACTTTTGCGACATTCCCTTCACCATTCAAAGTTGCATAAAGATACTTGCCATTAGGATCGATTACCAAATGACGCGGTGCATTGCCAATATTTCGCAGCCATTCTACCGAAAAGTCTATCAAATTGACTTTAGCAATATCGGAAGAACCCATGACAGCAACGTAGGCACTTTTTGAGTCGGGAGTCACCACAATTCCGCGAGGATATGCACCCAATTTCACCCGTTCGATTTCGGTGTTTTTATTAGTATCGACTACACTCATATCCCAACTGCACCAGTTGGTAGCGAGGGCGAAACGATTGTCAGGTGAAACAGCATTGAATTTGGGAACTGCACCCACAGGAATTACGTTTTCTATTTTCAAAGTTTGGGTATTGATCCGGTACAGGAAACTTTGGTCATGTTTTGCTGCTGGAGAACACCGATCGCTCCCGGGATTGTCAAACCCCGAACCGTACATTTGATAGTTGGATACATAGGCATATTTGCCGTCTGTTGAAAAAGCTGCTTCTACGGGAGAACCTTGATAATTGCCTTTAAATTTAGAAAAGCCGAACTTCGACAAGTTTACTCGATCGCCAATGGTCTTGACTAATTTAAACTTCCGATCGTAAACTGTGATTGTATGATTGTACATCATGTTTTGAGCAAAAAACAAACCTGCTCCCGAATGAACTATGGATTTTGGCGATATCTTGCCATAAATTGTTTTGATCAAGGTCATTTTGCCTTGAGTGCTTTCGGATCTTTTGGGTAGTAATTCAGTTTCTTTATTTTCGGAATTTTTTGCAGGAGTCTCTGTTTTAAATGGTGGTAAAGATGGTTCTTGAAAAGAAGGTTGTTTTGGCTGATTTTTAGTTGTATCTTCGAGTTTGTTGGTGTTTTCTCTGGGGCTGGGGGATGGTGAAGATTCAGCTAGATTCGCTGATGTTTTGCCCGCAGATTCATTATCGCCGATCGCACTTTCCGACTTCACCTTCAGAGCTGACAAGGTTTTAGGGCCGACGATTCCGTCAACTTTCAGATTGTTTTCTGCTTGGAACTTTTTCACAGCAGCCTGGGTTACAGTACCGTAAAATCCTGTGGGCTTGGCGCGAAAATACCCTCTGTCTTCGAGAGTTTTCTGGAGTTGGGCAACTTCTGGGCCTGAATCGCCTTTTTTGATGGCTGCTAGTGCGGGATTGACTAAATTGGCAATTGTGAGAGCGATCGTCAAGAAGAGTAAAGGAGTCGAGGCTAAATTCAGATGCGTTTTAGAATTAGTTCTTTGAAGCTGACATCTTGTACCCTTTTCATGAACCGCCAAGATACCTGTTCCACAAGAGTTCAAGTTGTTTGTGGGGTGGGCATCTTGCCCGCCCCTGAAAGCCTGATTTGTAGGCGTTTCCCAAGTTTCAGCTAAATGCAGGTAGGCCAGTCCGTCCATAGTTTTCACCGAGTATTTTTGGTGCTATGATACACCAGTTAACATTGATTAAAGAGAAAATTTAATTATAATAAAACCTAGGGTGAAATCTCCGAGCAGTTTTTAATGGTGCAAGCAAGTAGGAGCGATCGACAATGTTGAGTGGGGAACAAACAACCGCAGAATCAATGGCCACAGAGTCCCGCCAGACAGTGCTGTGGGATGGTGACGGCGGAATTTGCCAGCGGGCTTGGGTAGAAATCGATTTAGCAGCTTTAACTCACAATGTAAAACAGCTTAAAAATCTATTATCTCCCCAAACAGAACTGATGGCAGTTGTGAAAGCGGATGCTTACGGGCACGGTGCTGTCGCAGTCAGTCAAACTGCTTTGTCAGCCGGTGCTAGTTGGCTGGGCGTGGCGACAATTCCCGAAGGAATTGAATTGCGAGAAGCTGGGATAGAAGCGCCGATTTTGTTGTTGGGGGCGACTCATACAGCCCAACAGGTAAAGGCGATCGCCCAATGGCACTTGCAGCCCACTATTTGTACTGCCAAACAAGCCCTGATTTTTTCGGAAGTTCTCGTAAGTCTCAACCAATCTTTACCTGTTCACACTAAGTTAGATACGGGAATGTCTCGCTTGGGTGCGCCTTGGCAGGAAGCAACAGAATTTGTGCAATTAGTCAAGGGGTTGCCGAATTTAAAATTAGCCAGTATTTACTCTCACCTGGCGACAGCCGACAGTCCCGATACCGCAGTTATGAAAGAGCAGCACCAGCGGTTTGAACGGGCGATCGCCCAAATTAAAACATCAGGAATTAACCCGATTAGATTGCACTTGGCAAACTCTGCTGCTGCCCTCGCCGACCCCGATTTGCACTATGATTTAGTGCGAGTCGGTTTAGCTACCTACGGTCTTTATCCAGCTCCTCACTTGCAAAATGTTGTGGATTTAAAGCCCGCAATGCAGGTAAAAGCTAAGGTGACGCAGGTCAAAACAATTGAAGCAGGAACAGGCGTTAGTTATGGGTATCAATTTATCGCTCAAAGGCAAACGAAAATTGCGGTAGTTGGTGTAGGTTATGCTGACGGGATTCCACGCAATCTTTCTAATAAAATGCAGGTTTTAGTCAAGGGCAAATTGGTGCCACAAGTGGGAGCTGTGACGATGGATCAATTAATGTTGGATGTAACTGATATTCCTGATTTAGAAGTTGGTGAAGTGGTGACGCTATTGGGAAAAGATGGGGAAAATCAAATTACTGCTGACGATTGGGCCGCAACTTTAGGCACTATTTCGTGGGAAATTGTATGCGGTTTTAAACACCGATTGCCTCGGGTTGCAGTAAACTATTAACAGTAGTCCGGCAGGGGTTTAAAGGGTGCATCTGTATTTTGCAAGGGCGAAGCATTTCGGCAGATAATTTAGTAGTGAGAACCAAAGATTTACTGCCGAAATGCTTCGCCCCTACGAATATATTTGCAAAAATGAGATGTACCCAGTTTAAACCCCTACCTCATAGAAAAAGTCGGTTAAAACTGACTCAAGAGTTTGAAGGATAAAATAATCGACTTTAGTCCTCTTTTAGAGGACTTTCTCTATGAGACAGGGGTTTTCAACCCCTGTCGGACTCTCGGAATTATCGAGAAGACTGAGACTGCAATTCCTAATTCCCAATTCCCAATTAATATGATAGCCACTAGCGCATTTCTACCAATAGCCCAAACGTTGTATTCTCAGCTAGATACAGAAAGAGTTCAAGCTTTCCAAGTAGCCCAAGAATTCTCTAAAAAATTCGTAGAATTGGGGTTTCAAATTGTACCTCAAGTGCTGTGGGCGATCGGCATTTTGTTAATTACGCGATTTGCGATCGACCTTGCGGGCCGCGTGACTCGCCGAGCTCTGAGTCGCACGGAACCCACGCTGCGGAAATTCTTAGTTCAAGCTGCTGAAATTGCGATTTTGATAGTAGGTGTAGTCGCGGCTTTGAGTCAGTTGGGAATTCAAACTACTAGCGTGGTTGCTGTGGTGGGGGCTGCGGGTTTGGCGATTGGTTTGGCGTGGCAAAATACTTTGTCGCACTTTGCTGCTGGGGTAATGTTGATTAGTTTGCGGCCTTTTGAAGTCGGAGATGCGATCGAAGGTACGGATGTTAAAGGAGTCGTCGATGCGATCGGGATTTTTTCAACAACCGTGGTGACAGACGATCATGTAAAAATTATTGTGCCGAATAATCAGTTGTTTAACGGTACACTGAAAAATACAACGGCGATGGGAACGAGAAGGGTAGACTTAAAGATTGATATTGGCGATCGTCCGATCCGTCCGACTATGGCTGATTTACTAGAAATTGCCAACTCCCACCCGCTGGTTTTGGAGAATCCGTCCCCGACTTGTTTGGTGGCTGAGATTACTCCAGATTCAACTATTGTATCTCTCCGGCCTTGGTGTGCGTCTGTGGCTTATGAACAAGTGCGATCGCAAGTTCAAGAACACGTCAAAGAAGCAATGAATGCCCAAAAAAATCAAGAATTATAAATCTCAATTTCAACTCTAAAATCTTCAACAAAACTTATGCACAAATACTATATGTAAGGTACGCACCTTACGCCCATAAATAGTCCTATCAAATATAAATAGTTTCGAGGTATTTTCAATGAGTAACTGGTCACCGCAGCAAATTTTGCAAGAACCGGGCGTCAGGATGTCTGCAACCGAAAAACAAACAATTCTCAAAAAATTTCCGCCTCCCGACGAAAACGGTCAAATCTACGCCGACGGCATTTTTGAAGGCGGTGGTGTGCGCGGAGTTGCGTTTTTAGGAGCACTCAGATGCTGCAATGATTTGGGTATCCGCTGGCGAAAATTAGCAGGTACTTCTGCGGGTGCAATTACTGCCGCAGTATTGGCCACAGACTTGTCAATGGATGACTTAGAGGAACTGTTAGGACAGCTCGATTACGGCATATTTTTGAGCAAAAAAAACAGTCCCTTAATTATCAATGGCGACCCCGCAGACGATTTGCAATCCCCGGTTTGGACGCTACTTTTTCTAACAATTAGTCGTCAGATGGGAGAATATTCTTCACTGCCTTTCCGGAACTGGCTGGAAACAACCCTCGCCAAAGGTCATTTGCACAGTTTTGCGGATGTTAAACAGGTAAAAGACCGCGAATTAAAAGTAGTAATATCCAACCTGACCCGTGGTGAAATGTTGGTAATACCCGACGACTTGCAGCGGCGTGAATCCGCGGATTCCGATGCTTTGTACCAGCAGTTGCAGCTTAAAAGTGCTGAAGATTTTAGCGTAGCTGAAGCGGTGCGGCTGTCGATGAGTATTCCGCTATTTTTTGAGCCAGGAAAACTCGGCAATGACTTAATTGTCGATGGGGGAATTCTGAGCAATTTTCCGCTGTGGATTTATGACAGACAATCCGGTTCGACTCCTGTTGCACCCCGCTGGTTTACTTTTGGGTTTCGATTAATTGATAATGGAATTGAGAGTAAAGTTAACATTAACAGTCCGGTGTCGATGCTGGCGGCGATGTTCACGACGATGATGAAAGCAAGAGATAGGTATCACCAGCGAGAGATGGATCGAGGTAGGGTGATTAATGTTGATGTGACTGAAGCTGCTGTGACGGCGACGGACTTTAATCTGGATGCCGATCGCAAGGCTAAGCTGTATCGGTTGGGATATTTGTATACTAAGAGATTTTTTCTCAGTTCCAACTTTAGCTGGGAAAAGCACTTGAAGGCTAGGGGATTTGGGGAATAGGCATGAATCCGGCATCGGGAATAGTTTGTTTCTGCTCTTTTACATCCGTGTCAAAATCCGTGCAGTACCTTCTTCCTTCCATACAGTGTCAGGGATTGAGAGTTTTTTGAGTTTAGGGGTTGCCAACGTCTGGATGTGTGTGCTATGCTGAGTTGCTGTCATCTGGAGAGGTGGCTGAGTGGTCGAAAGCGGCAGATTGCTAATCTGTTAAGGGTGTTATCACCCTTCGGGGGTTCGAATCCCCCCCTCTCCGTTTTATTTAATCTATTGTCTCGGAGTCCTCCGTTATCAATAGTTTGGGCGTAGGGAAACGGCACTGCCGTGTCCTCCGTCATCGATAGTTTGGGCGTAGAAAAACGGCACTGCCGTGTCCTCCGTCATCAATAGTTTGGGCGTAGGGAAACGGCACTGCCGTGTCCTCCGTCATCGATCGTTTGGGGTAGGGAAACGGCACTGCCGTGTCCTCCGCTATCGTGTTTTCGACTTCAAAAAAAAGCGCCTGAGTTTTCCCAGACGCCTAGCATAAAATCAACAAATTGTCAACCCTAACCTAACCATTTAAAGCCTCAGCACCGCCGCAAACTTCCAGGATTTCCTGAGTAATTGCTGCTTGCCGCGCCTTGTTATAAGTCAGCGTTAAACTGCTAATCAAATCGCTAGCATTCTCACTAGCATTATTCATCGCAGTCATCCGCGCAGCCAACTCGCTAGCAGCAGATTCTTGCAAAGCCCGTAGCAATTGGTTGTTCAAATACAACGGCAAAAGTGCCTCCAAAATTTGCGCCGGATCTTGCTCGAAAATCATGTCCCGCGGCAAACTCTTCGTAGGTGAAGCAACCTTTTCACGCGATACTTGAAACTGTCCGCCTTGCGAAGTCAAGCGGAAGATTTCATCATCAGGAGTTTCCAAGCCTTGCGGATCGAGGGGTAGCAAGGTTTGAATTACTGGGCGAGAACTAATCAGCGACACAAACTTAGTGTAAACCAACTCAATTCTGTCCACAGTTCCTGATAGGAATAGAGACAACAATTCATCGGCAATCATCGCTGCTTCCGGTGCTGTTGGAATCTGTTCCAAGTTAGTGTAAGTCGCATCAATTGGTTGTTCCCGGCGTTGGAAATACTGAGTAGCTTTCCGTCCTACCAAGATATATCTGTACTCTACACCTTCAGCTTTCAGTTCCTTGGCGCGATTTTCGGCGTACTTGATAATACCGCTATTGTAACCGCCGCACAAACCCCGATCGCCCGAAACGACCAAAAGTCCGACATTCCTAACTTCGCGTTTCTTCAACAGTGGCAAATCCAGGTTTTCAAACTGCAACCGTTCCGCCAAACCGTACAATACTTCTGCGAGGCGATCGGCAAAAGGCCGAGTTGCAGTCACCTGTTCTTGAGCGCGGCGCACCTTTGCAGCAGCCACCAAACGCATTGCTTCTGTAATCTTTTTAGTGTTCTTGACCGACTTAATGCGATCGCGAATAGTTTTCAGATTTGCCATAACTTTCTCCTTACATCCTTGCCCGCATCTTCTTAATCAAAACCGCAGATATAAACAGATAAACGCAGATGAACCTCAGATTATCTGCGTTTATCCGCGTTCATCTGCGGTTGAAAATTCCTACTTATCTACGCAGAAACTAGGAAACTTTGCTTAAATTCAGTGATTCCTTCTTTCAGCAACTTTTCAGCTTCCTCAGTCAAGGCCTTAGCGCCACCTTGAACGATTTCGGCATACTTCGGCTTGCTAGTCCGCAAATAATCGCGTAAACCAACAGTAAACTTGCTGACCTTATCTACCGGAATATCATCCATGTAGCCGTTAATCCCAGCATAGATAATAGCAACTTGTTCGTTCATCGGCAGAGGAGAACTTTGTGCCTGTTTCAGAAGTTCGCGCAACCGTTGACCACGGGCCAATTGGTTTTGAGTAGACTTATCCAAGTCGGAAGCAAACTGAGAAAATGCTGCCAATTCTTCAAACTGCGCCAATTCCAATTTCACCTTACCGGCTACTTTTTTCATTGCCTTAGTTTGAGCAGCAGAACCTACCCGCGATACCGAAATACCGGGGTTTACTGCTGGACGCAAACCAGCGTTAAACAAGTCAGAAGAAAGGAAGATTTGACCGTCGGTAATCGAAATTACGTTGGTAGGAATGTAAGCAGAAACGTCACCAGCTTGGGTTTCGATAATTGGCAAAGCTGTCATGCTTCCTTCGCCCAGATCGTCGCTCAATTTAGCAGCGCGTTCTAGCAAGCGAGAGTGCAGATAGAACACGTCTCCTGGATATGCTTCGCGACCGGGAGGACGGCGTAGCAACAGGGACATTTGACGGTAAGCTTGCGCTTGTTTGGAAAGGTCATCGTAAATGACCAAAGTGTGCTTGCCTTTGTACATGAAATACTCGGCTAAGCTGGCACCTGTGTAGGGAGCCAAATATTGCAGTGTAGCGGGGTCGCTAGCGTTGGCTGCTACGACGATCGTGTAGTCCATTGCGCCCTTTTCTTGCAGGACGTTGACAATGTTAGCTACTGTAGAAGCTTTTTGCCCGATCGCCACGTAAACGCAAATCACGTTTTCCGATTTTTGGTTGATAATCGTGTCGATCGCGATCGCCGTCTTACCAGTTTGTCTGTCACCAATAATCAGTTCGCGCTGTCCTCTACCAACTGGAATCATCGCATCAATAGCGGTAATTCCTGTTTGCATCGGTTCGTAAACAGAACGGCGAGAAACAATCCCCGGTGCCGGAGATTCAATCAAGCGAGTTTCAGTAGTTTTAATTTCTCCTTTGCCGTCGATCGGACGCGCCAAAGCATCAACTACCCGTCCCAACATGGCTTCTCCCACGGGGACTTCAGCAATTCTGCCAGTAGCAATAACTGCCGAACCTTCTTGAATTCCCAAACCTTGGCCCATCAGCACTGCGCCGACGTTATCTTCTTCCAAGTTCAGTGCAATACCAATGGTGCCATCGGCAAATTCTAGCAATTCACCGGACATCGCTTTATCCAAGCCATAAATCCGCGCAATACCGTCGCCTACTTGCAAAACAGTACCGACATTAGATGTTTTGACATCTTGGTCGTACTGCTCAATTTGCTGGCGAATAATGTTGCTAATTTCGTCTGGTCTGATTGCTGCCATATCAGTTGTTTGTTGTCAATTGTTTGTTGTCAGTGGTCAGTCGATGTTTTCTTCAAGAAAGCCTTGGGATTCTGTAATAAGAATTAGGGATTGACAACTCGGTAATAGAAATAAATTAATTTCTAGTTCCTGTTTAACTTTTCCCTTCTTCCTTCTTTTTACCCTGAGCGAAGCGTCGCACTGAGCGAAGCCGAAGTGTCGAAGGGCCTTCTTCTATCAAGAAGCCAAGCGAATTCCCAGACGACGTAATTGTCCCCGCAGGCTGGCATCAATCACTTGAGAGCCTACTTTAATCACGACACCGCCGATTAAATCTGTGTCAATTTTGGTTTCAATTTCCACTTGCCGCGCACTCGTCATCGCCTGCACTTTTTCGCGAACAGTTTGCTGTTGAGCATCTGAAAGCGGTACAGCCGAGGTAACTTCAGCCAATACAGTTTGGTTGAGTGCTCGGAGTTGGGTCAAGTATTGCTTGCCAATTCCTTCTAAAAAAAGAATCCTTCCTTTGTCTATTAACAGGCTCAGAAAGCTTCGCATCAAGGGGTTCATTTCTTCCCCTGCTATTTGCTTAATGACAGCTTTTTTAGCATCTGGTTTAATCAGAGGATTAGCTAAAAATTGACGCAGATCCTCCGAACTTTCTAGCAGACTCAGTAAGGAACGAATATCATTGCCAAACTGCTCTGAGAGATCGTTAGACTTAGCCAGTGACATCAAAGCTGATGCGTAAGGCTGTAAAACTTGTGTGTTGACTTTACTCACGTTTTAGCCTCCCACTAAGGCAATGCTGCGATCGATTAATTGATTTTGAGCGCTGTCATCCAAGCTAGTTTTTAGCTGGCTTTCCACCCTTTCTAATGCCAGAGATACAACCGCCGATCTCAGTTGGGCGATCGCTCTTTCTTGCTCCGCTTCCAACTCTTGACCTGCCGTTGCTTTCATGCGTTCAACGTCCTGCGCCGCTTGAGCTAGAATTGCTTCTTTTGCCTTCACAGCCGTTTGTTCAGCAGCGGAACGAATTCGTTCCGCTTCTGCTTGCGCTTGAGTCAATTTTTGCTGTTGCTCTGCGAGAGCTGCTGCTGCATCTTTTTGGCGTTTTTCTGCTTCTAGAATCGCCTGTTCGATGCCCGATCGCCTCTCAGTCAGGATTTTTCCTAAAAAGTCGCGCCCGAAATAAAACAGCACTGCAATAATAATGACCAGGTTAATCAGGTTGGTTTCTAAAACATCAAAGTTGAAACCGAAACCACCTTCCCGGCTAGCTTCTGTGGCTAGCAATAAAACAGTCCCCATGATACTCTTCCATAATTGCGGGTGCAGATTGGGTGAACCGATTTTAGATTTAAGATTGAATCCCTAATCTAAAACTCTTCGGTTTCGCTATTTGACCAGCGACGGCCCTAATAGCTTTTCGAGAATTTGACGGCTGAGGGAATCTACTTGTTGTTCCAGCGATCGCATTGCTTCTTGCTTTTGCTGCTCAATCTCTTGTCCTGCTTTTTCTCGCGCGACTTGAGCTTCTTTTTGAGCCTCAGCTACTTTCGCCGACCCAATTTTTTGGGCATCAGCTTGAGCAACAGCAATCACCTTTTGAGATTCCCTGCGAGTCTCTCCCAGTTTTTGCTCGTACTGCTGCGCTAGTTGCTGAGCTTTTGCCAAGCGTTCTTGCGCGGAGACTTGAGTGGTCCGAATGTAATCGGCGCGATCGTCAATTGACTTGCTGAGCGGCTTGTAAAAAATTACATTCAAGACTGCGACTAGAATCAAAAACTGCACCGCCATCAGAGGCAGCGTAGCATCTAAATCGAACAGTCCGCCTTCCTTTGCCGCTTCTTCAACTGCTAGTAATACTGTCCAGTGCATCATGATTTTTTGACGGCTTCCATCTAATTCGATCTGAGATTTTCGACTTTGGATTTTGGAATCTCATTACCATCCAAAATCCAAAATCGATCGGACCCCAAATTATTATGCGAAGGGGTTGGCAAACAATAGCACTAGGGCTACGACCAAACCGTAAATTGTCAGCGCTTCCATGAACGCCAAACTCAACAGCAAGGTGCCACGAATTTTACCTTCTGCTTCAGGCTGACGGGCAATACCTTCTACAGCACGACCTGCGGCATTACCTTGACCGATGCCAGGGCCGATTGCGGCTAAACCTACTGCCAAAGCGGCGGCAATTACGGAAGCGGCGGCAACGATTGGATCCATGATGATTTTCCTTATGTAAAGTACAAAATTGAGAACAGAAACTCTACGGAATTGTCCGATTTCACGACCGGAAGTTCAAGTTCGGAAAATTAATTTTTCCTCCCTCTTTTTAGGCCGTTTATCGTTAGTTAATGGTGTTCTTCTTCGCCGTGACCACCCTCTAGTGCTTCACCAATATAGGCTGCTGCTAGGGTCGCAAAAATCAAAGCTTGAATGGCACTTGTAAATAGTCCCAGAACCATTACTGGCAAAGGCACAAATAAAGGCACTAGCAACACCAACACTCCTACAACCAATTCGTCAGCTAGGATGTTGCCAAACAAACGGAAACTTAGGGAAAGAGGCTTAGTAAAATCTTCTATGATTTTGAACGGCAACATGAAAGGAACCGGTTCTACATAGTGGGCGAAATACCCCAAGCCACTTTTGCTGAGACCTGCATAAAAATATGCCAGAGAAGTCAGCAGTGCGAATGCGATCGTCGTGTTGATGTCAGCCGTAGGTGCTCCCAATTCTCCCGATGGCAGCTTAATCAGCTTCCAAGGAATTAGAGCGCCAGACCAGTTTGACACAAAGATGAACAGAAATAATGTACCAATAAACGGTACCCAAGGGCGATATTCTTTTTCCCCAATTTGGTTTTTAGCCAAGTCCCGAATATATTCCAGCGCATACTCCATAAAATTTTGCATTCCGCTGGGAATTCTTTGGATTTTGCTGGTTCCTAAAAGCGAAACTATGACTAAAACGGCAATTACAAACCACGAGGTTAGAAAAACCTGCCCGTGCACTTTTAGATTGCCAAGTTGCCAGTACCACTGCTGGCCAACTTCCAATTTGGCGAGGGGGAAACGATTAAAGGTGTTTAGAACGTCAAGCATTGCCATTCAACGGGCTTCCCCATACAAATCGATGAGTTGAGTTTTGCTCTTCTTGCCTGACCTAATTAGAGTCCAATGCTAATGCACTTCTGATTACGTAAACCATTAGTGCAGCTTTGTAAGTCAGAAATCCCAAAAATATTGGTAAAATCTGTAGCTGATTCCACTGTGTTCCTACTATCATCACCGCGAAAAACAAACCGAGCCTTGTCTTGCTGATGCGCTGATTTTGGCTGCCGATTCGTTCAACGTCTCTAGCCAACATCTTTAAGTAAACCACACCTGTAGTTGCCCCAAGCAAATAATTCAGGGCAATGTTAAGGGAGTAAAAAATCCAAACGGAGATAAAAATAACCGCCGTAAAAGCAAGGGTATAACCCAACAACTCTTGTTGTAGGCGATAAAAGTCTTGCATGGGATTGGTAGTCTCGGACGAGACTGTCGAGACGGTCGAGACAGTGCCAGCTTGAGGAATATCCTCGTTTGCTGGTGTGGGTTCGGTGGGTGTGTTTTGCGTGTTCACGAAGCTTAGAAACTAATGCAGGTAGCAGGCGAGTGCTTTGCAAACTCTAAGAGATCATACCACGCTGCGGTAACAATACTTAAAATAAAATTAATGATTTTTTGGGAATTTGGTGTCGGGGGCTTCGGAAATCTCAACTAGTTAAATGCCCGATCGACCTCACCCGACATCTCCCGCCGCCCGATCGCACTTGTTCGCACATTGTTCTAACACATCTCACTAAGTAAGTCTTACTTAGTGAGATGACGACCCCGGTCGATCGAGCTTTCTCGATGCGGAGACTCTCGCTTCTGGAACTCTGCGCCAGGATTACCTAGAAAAGTCAATTAAAAGTCGATCTTATTCAACAACCTTAAACTCTTGAAGCGCCGGGAGAAAGTTTTTATTCTCGTGGCTCGATCGACTAAGTTTAATTAAAGCAAATCGCTGTAGCGGCTGCAAACTCGCCCACTGTTCCAAACTAATGGTAATATCCAACTCTTGAGCTTTTGCAGAAACCGACTCTGGTACTGTTCCAGCATCCATCCAGGGGGGATTTTCATCAACAGCCAAATCAGTTCCCGGTTTACCAGTCTGTTGAATTAATACTTGGTTTAGCTGTTCTCGGTAATCGATAATTTCTGCACTTGTCAAGCAAGGACTCTCTACCAGAATTTGACGTTCTGCTTGGTTAAAATGATTCCAATCCTCCAACTTGAGTTTAATGCCGCAAGTATCTAACTTTAGACGTACTTGCATCGGGATGCAGCGCAGGGCTTCTACAAAGTCAGCTTCAAATTTAAAGAACATAGATATCCAAATTTGTGAATGAGATTTTTTTTATTAACCGCAGAGGGCGCAGAGGGCACAGAGGAAGAGAGGAGAGAGAAATCATCAATGCAGGTGCATTGTCCTCAATCATGGCAGAAAATCGAGTCAGCATTTATAATTAAATAATATTACAAAGTATTGACATGAATCCCGTAGACTACCTTCGGATTAGTTTGATAGACCGCTGCAACTTCCGCTGTCTCTACTGTATGCCAGAAGGTAGCGACTTGGACTATGTGTTGCAGCAGCAGTTGCTAACTCACTCGGAATTGCTAACTTTGCTACGGGAAGTTTTCATACCTGTGGGATTTACTAAGTTTCGGTTGACTGGTGGGGAACCGCTGCTGCGCCCTGGGGTGGTGGAGTTGGTAGGGGCGATCGCCTCAATGCCCGAAACGCGAGATTTGTCAATGACAACTAATGGCTTTTTGCTGGCGGGAATGGCCGAAAATCTCTACAATGCTGGTTTGCGCCGGATTAATATTAGTTTGGATTCCTTGGAACCGGAGACTTTTGATAAGATAATTGGTAGTCGGGGGCGATCGCGCTGGATGCAAGTTTGGCAGGGTATTCAAGCGGCTTATCAAGCTGGATTCGATCCGCTGAAGTTGAATGTGGTGGTGATTCCCGGTGTTAACGACGGCGAAATATTGGATTTGGCAGAATTAACAATTAACCGGAATTGGCACGTGCGGTTTATTGAGTTTATGCCGATCGGCAATAATGATTTATTTGGCGACAAGGGTTGGGTAGCATCAGCAGATTTGCGGCAACAAATTAGCGATAAATACGGTTTAGCCGAGTCGGGAGTGCGGGGAAACGGGCCGGCGGATGTGTTTCAAATTCCGGGGGCGAAGGGTACTTTAGGATTTATCAGTCAGATGTCGGAGTGTTTTTGCGATCGGTGCAACCGGATGCGTTTGTCGGCTGACGGGTGGCTGCGGCCTTGTCTGCTGAACGAAACCGGGCAAATTGACTTAAAAACTGCTTTACGGAATGGGGTGTCTACAGGCGAATTGCGCGATCGAGTGCAGCAGATATTGGAGATTAAACCGGAGATTAATTTCAAGCAGCGGGATTCGGGAACTACCCAAGGAAATTATAGTCGCACCATGTCTCAAATCGGCGGGTGAACTACCCGAAATCGATAATTTATTTGGTACACTTAAGACATCATCCAATTTTGTAAGTCAGATGAACACCATCTCGATCGCCATTTCAGACCTGCTGATGCTGAAGCTACAAAAAGTTGCTGCTGAGATGAATGTATCGCTCGAAGAATTAGTCTTGATGAACATTGAAAGCTCGATCGCGCAACGAGAAAATCCCGCAGCAAATACCGATCCAGATATCTGCAATCAAAATGCTGAAATTGCGATCGAGGTAATTGAAAAATTTTATACTCTTGCTACGGAATGGCAAAGTGAAGTTGGGGGAATGTCTTCGACAGCTCAAATGTCTCAGCATCCTGCATATCAGCAAATTATTAATATGGGTTCTCAAGTCGTACCGCTGTTGCTATCGAAACTGAAAAAAAATCCCCTTTACTGGTTAGCTGCATTGAATGAAATTACGGGTGAAAATCCCATTAAACCGGAACAAAGGGGAAGGGTAAAACAGATGGCATCAGCTTGGATAAAGTGGGGGGAAGATCGAGGCTACGCGATTGAATAGAATGTATAGAAGACCAGAACTTGAAATTAAATGGCCGAACTTGTCTCGCACTGATTATCGAGTTACTAGCCAAAAGTCACAGGAATATAACTGCTTTGCATGGGCTGCTGGTGAAGAAGATCGCTGGTGGCAACCGATACCTGGAGAGCAATTCTATTGGCCAGAAGGCGTGCCACAAGAGGAGACTTTAGACGCATATGTTCAGGCTTATCAAACACTGGGATATGAAATTTGTAATGGCGATACATTAGAAGCTGGATATCATAAAATAGCAATATATGTTGACTCTAGCGGTATCCCAACTCATGCAGCCAGACAGTTACCTAATGGTAAATGGACAAGTAAACTTGGATGGTTGGAAGATGTTGAACACGAATTGGATGGATTGACAGGCGACAGGTACGGAGTTATCGGTCAAATTCTTAAACGTGCGATAAATTAGGGAAAGGCAATTATCGCCGCACAATATCTGAAATCGGCGGCTAAAACTCCCCTTCCAAGAGTTGTTGGGCCGTCAAGTTCAACTGCGAAAAAGTCGGCGATATCAGCGCTTGTTCTCCTTGAAAAACCCCAACTTCGACATACTCACCTGATTCTAGTCGTAGTACCGCTACTATCTCCTCTTGAGGGTCAACAATCCAATATTCAGGGATACCCCGCGCTGCATATTGAGCTCGTTTACTAATGTAATCGCGATCGCGCCCAACTCTACCTGGACTAACAACCTGGACAACCAACTGAGGAGGTGGCATAGTTTGGGTGATGGTTAGCCTGGTTGCTGTCAGCAAGATGTGTTCGGGGCGCAAAACCACCAAATCTGGGTAGCGGTTAGCTGCGTCGCCCTCCCGCAGGATAGGAACTTGGATTTCGCAGCTATGTGCTTTGATGAGCCTGAGCGGAACGAGTCCGTTGCTAGCCAGAGTGAATAGTAGATAGTTAGCAATGAAATTGTTGGGTTCGGATTCGGGCGGTAATGTTACTAACTCTCCATCAATTAATTCGTAGCGGTTGTCGGTATCGTCTTCATAGGTGAGGTACTCTTCAAAGGTAAGTTTCTGTTTGTGGGCTTGTGTCATCTTTTACCTTCCAGGATTGCTATTGTTATTAAAATATTTACACATCCGGGGGAAGCGGCGGCCGCAGTGATTTTCATTGAATTAACAAGCTGGGTAGCACTGTTTCAATTATATTATAAGGCTGCATCTGAGAGGTTTTCTTCAAATAGAAGTTTCACAGGGATGCCACAAATAACTTTTTTTCACGATCCGCTGCAAAAGCAAGGCAGGCTTTGATGTCTGCCGAAGTTAGTTCTGAAAAATCTTCCAGAATTTCTGCTTCCGTCAGGCCACCGGCGAGATATTCTAAGATATCGTAGACGGTGATTCGCATTCCCCGAATACATGGTTTACCACTACGTTTTCCCGGTTCAATTGTGATGATGTCGTGGTAGTCCATAAAGCAATATTTTGTACTAATAAGCGTAATTATAACTGCAAATAATCCTGGTTTGTTTAGGTCAGGATTTCAGGTTTGAGCAAGCAGGGATAAAAAAAGAACCCTGACGTTGAAAGTAGCCAAGGCGGATCAGTTTTCTCATGGTCTGCGGCAAAAGCAAGACAGGCTTTGATGTCTGCTGAATTTAGTAGGGTTTTCCACCAATAAGACTCCAAAATTGGCGGCAGTCCGATCGACACGGGGCGATCGCCCCGACACCACAAGCAAGGCTACAAAATGCACCATCTGGCGGGGTCTAGCGGGTTTTGGGATGATTCCACCTGTGGCAGTGGCAAGGCTGGCAGAGTTGCATCACAGGCAAAGTTTGCGGGTCTAGCGTGGGTCTAGCGGTAGCTGGCAGTGTCGGTCGGGGCGATCGGATTGGAGCGGTGGCGGTCTAGCTTTTTTGCTTCACACTTGCACGTTGCAACCCCCAGCTTTTTTAAAAACTGGGAGGGTGTGGGAGCGGTGGCACACAGAGAGCGGTGAGAGAGCGGTGAGAGCGCGGTGATGCGGTTGCCCCCAACAAAACCCGCCAGAGTTAGTGTCTAGCGGGTTTTAAATTGTGAGGTCTTTACATAAACTGTTGACATAAGTTAAAATATAGGTGTCAAAAACTACATTGTAAAAAATTCATGTCTAATTTAGAGCCTAATCCAGAACTAACATACTTTATGAATGGTACTGCTATTTTAGTGAGTAAATATTATCAAAATCTTACTATTATTTTTGATGAATCCGCTGTTGAACTTTTGAAAGGAATAGTTATAAAAAATAACTATTATTTTACTATTTTTGTTAATGACAGTGAGAAAGTTTCACCTGAAGAACGATGGGAATTTACACCAGTTCCTAAAGGTAATAGTAGCGAGACTTATAGTAATAGTCTTAGTGGAAGTATCATAAAAAATGACAAAAAACAAATAGTTTGTACTTATCCATAAGACTTTATTATTGTAACTTGTTTATTTTTTAGGATGTGAAAGCTCGGTTAGGATAGGTCATATCCTAACCGATTTTTAATACTTTCAAACCTTAAATTAGGAAATAATCATGTCTTGATATGTAAGGTTTACAGGGCTTAGGCGGGGAAATATGGATATCCCCGACTAGCTTTAAACAATCCACCGCGCTACCTTAATCAAGAATACCCATATCAAAATTAAAATTGTAAAAATGGCAGTTCTTGCAACACTTCTTTTTTAGTACGGGGTACTAAAAAATTCCACTCACTAAGAAGTTCATCATAAGAACCCCTAAGCTCAATTCGGTAAATGCGTTCTTCGTCATTATTAGTAACTTTTGGTCTATAAAACACTACAACAGTTTCATTATTATAAGAAGAATATCGTTTCCTTGTCATAATTTACCTCAAGATAAAAATCTGCTAAAAAATCAATAGTTCTATATTAACAAATAAATATGGGTATCCCTGCCTAGCGTTATTTGAGGCTCTAAATCAGAAAATACTCATATCCTGATTTAGTAAAGTAACGTGCCTGATATTAGTTGGTCTTCTTAACTGGTTCCCAGGCTCTAGCCTGGGAACCGAGAGCCAGAGGCTCTGCCTCGCTAACGGATAAAAACAAAAACGGGAGGCAGATGCTCATGGAATGTGTTCCCAGGCTCTAGCCTGGGAACGAGCAAACACCTACGCTTTGCGCTTCCGACGGCGAATCAGCACACTCATCACTTGCTTCGGATTAGCTGCACGCTGTACGGGACTCCAATCGCCGACTTCGGCAAATCCCAGACGGTACAAAGTGAGTATGGTTTCCCTGACAGCCTTGGGCGAACCTGTGACTGTTACACACACCACATCCTGTTCGGATGCTGCTGAGTCGTCATTTGGGCAATCCTCTTCGAGGGCTTCGCTAACGGATTCGTTATCGTCAGGCAAGAATTCCTGTGACATAATTATGTTCTCCTGGTTTTGGGTTTTCTAGAAAAACCCAAAAACCCAGCCGCCCCGCATTTCAACACATAGCAGGGCGGCTACAGAGGATGTTAAGATACTCCGTTAGCCTCCAGACTGCTGTGATCAGTTTGGCGGTTAGCTGTCCATTGCTGTTAGCGCAGCTTTGGGCAGTGCAACTAGATTTTTGGGCGACGCGGGCTACTTCCTCTACAAGCAAAGCAACCTCTAACTTCAAAGCGTAGCCGCATTTGGGGGCCGGTGTCAATCCATTTGGGATACTTCGACGGAGTAACTGGTTCCCAGGCTCTAGCCTGGGAACCGAGATCCAGAGGCTCTGCCTCCCTAGCGGATAAAAACAGGAGGCAGAGCCTCATGGAATGCGTTCCCAGGCTGGAGCCCATTGGTGACAACTTAAGACTGAAACCATTGATAAATCTCGTATTTAGCTAAGTCTAGATCCCCCTAAATCCCCCTTAAGAAGGGGGACTTTGAGAAGACTCTTGTCCCCCCCTTCTTAAGGGGGGCTAGGGGGGATCTGAGCTTAATACTCAAACAGCATTCTGTGATTGGGTTTGACGTTAAGTTGTCACCAATCGGCTGGAGCCTGGGAACGAGCAATCGCCTACTTCCTAGGCTTGGCGCTAGAGTTATAATATGACAATCAATTTAATAAAGTGCGATCGACCCTGCTATCATCAACCCAAAAACTTGCACTCAAGGATAACTATGCTGCACAATCTTCAGCAATCTCACCAACAAGAGATACAGGCGATTACTCAAGTTTTGGCAAAAATTACCAGCCGCACGGCGGATCAGATTAAACCATTACTAGATGCGATGCTCAAACAGCTAATTGAACCTCAACAACGTCCATTTTATGAAACAGCTACCCCAACAGAATGGTCAATAGCATTTCAAGAATGGGTTGACAGTCATCGTATCCTAAATCTCCCCACTCTTTCAGATGAAGCTATTAGCAGAGAGAGCATTTATGGAGACAGAGGTTAAATGCCGTTTCTCGTAGATACAAACATACTGCTGCGTAGTGTAGATCCAGCACACCCAATAATATCAATTCCGGTTGCACCGGAATGGTAGAGGAGACGGCAGTGCCGTGTCCCTACCCAGAATAACATTGTAGGGACACGGCACTGCCGTCTCCTCATTTCGGCGAATAATATTGGGAATTTAACAGAAATTATACTCCGATCGAGAAACCGGGTTTTTCACAGAATTTACCGTCTAACCAAGATTTAGCAAAAAACCCGGTTTCTGACCTATGCCTAAGTCCTATTTGGGTGTTAGCAAAATTAGCTGTTTTGATAAGATCGATCGCACTTCATCCAATCCCATCTCCACATCCGCCAAAATCTCCCCCACAGTTTTCTGTACCTCTTTCTCCCCCCCTTGGCAAGGGGGGGCTGGGGGGGGTACACAACCTTGCAAAAACTCAAACTCAGCACTTGACAAATTCACCAATTGGTAATTGCAATCAAACACTTGTTGACTAGGCCAACCGTGCATACAACTACTCAACTCTGGAATTGCCGCCAAAAGTGCCTGATCGTCCGACCAATCAATTTTATTAACAGGCTTTTTGCCCAAGAAAAACTCGTAATGAGTGATTTCCGTATCCAACAATTCAATTAATCGATAAAGCTCCCGTTCGGTCAAACCCTGAGCTCTTTCCATCAATTCCGGTGCTTTCCCCAAAAGTCTTTCTAACTGCCAATATCCCGGATTTGAGAAACCGATAAATTCCAATCCCGAAGCGTCAATTAACTCGAACAAAGTCTCGATATTGTAGTCAATTTCCTGCGGGTGAACGTACATATCAGCAAAACATTCGTCCCGCTGATTTTCTCCGGCCCAACGCTGTTTTTCGTACTTGACAAGGCGGTTGGTTTCTGGTAAGGAAGCGAAGATTTGACGACCGACTTTCACACCATCGGGATAGTCGCCTTTTTGAGTTCCTTGGAGAAGTCCGATCGCCCTTTGCATCAATTGAATTTCCCAGCGGCCCAATTCAGCATAAACAAAAATGTGCATCAAGCCACCCGGGGCTAACTTTGCCGTCAGTGCTTGAATGCCACGAATCGGATCGGGCAAATGGTGCAGCACGCCCACGCAGTTGATCAAGTCGAACTCACCATCTAACTCGGCGGCATCATACAAGCTGAGGTGACGAAAATCGGCTTCTCGCGCGCCCGACCGCCTACAGCGTTCTTGTGCTATCTTCAAAGCACCGGAACTAAGGTCGATCGCCGTCACCGACGCTTCAGGATTGAGGTGAATCAGATAATCCGTACTCGAACCCGTCCCACAGCCAGCATCCAAAATCCGAATATCCAGTTTTTGCGGCTTTTGGCCCGTGCAAAAATTGTAAGCATCCGGCCAACTCCAGCGCCAGTTGTACCCGGGCGGCGGTTCGTCCGACAAAGGATCGGGGGGAAAAGGGAAAGTATCGTAAAGTCGGCGAACGGCGGCGCTGATATCGGGTGAAATTTCCATAGGTTAAGGAATTCTTTTGAGTTTTGAGTTAGGTTCTGCGATCGGATCTGACTGACAACTAATGGCTGACAGCTACGTCGTAATAAAACGTATCATTTTTTCTCATATAAGCTCTCTTAAGTCTATACAATAAGTGTCGGCAGGCTTTTTAACAAACGAGGATTGTCAATAACCCACCGCTGAGTTTTCGGGTTAAGCGGGGGCGTCCGAAGGCAAAAGGTAACAGGCAAAAATCAAGGTAAAAGAAAATTTTTGATTTTTTTTGTACCTTAGTTGAGGGTACCTGCTGCGATCGTCGAAAGGTATCTGTGTTGCCTCACCTTTCCTTCCACCGCTGTAGGGACTGTTTCCCCTTGCTGGCGTTTGGATCGGACATTTCCCGGCAGGACGCAAGATGAAACCAAAACATTTTAATCTAAGAAAGTAAGCCGCTCGAACCTGGTCATAGGGAAAAGCAAAAAGTAAACAAAGCAAAAATGCCCAATTTTACCTGCATCAGAAGGCAGGGTTAGTCTGGGTAAATGCTGCAACGATATTAGATAGGGAGCGAAAGAGTCAAATGACTGTAAAAGCAAGTGGTGGAAGCTCAGTTGCACGTCCGCAACTATATCAAACTGTACCGGTCGCAACAATTTCGCAAGCAGAACAGCAAGACCGCTTCCTACAGCGGGGCGAACTCAGCGAACTGGCAACTTATTTCAGTTCCGGGGCTATGCGGATCGATATCTCTGCGACGCTGACCCAAAACTCGGAACTGATCGTATCCCGCGCAGCCAACCGGATTTTTACCGGCGGTTCCCCGCTGGCATTTTTGGAAAAGCCAGCAGAACCTGTCATGGCTATGGCTGGTGCGACTCGTGGCGGTTCGGGAAATGTCGCTGAAGGCATGAAACTCGGAACTGTTACCTACGTTGAAGGCCGCGCAGGCGGAGGCGGCAATGGCTCAGGCGGCGGTGGATTCTTGGGTTTGGGAAATTTGGGAAATCTGTTTTCGGGAAACGGCGGCCCTAGTGGCCCAATCCCCGCAGGATTTCAACCGATAAATGTCTCGCGCTACGGCCCGGGGAATATGACCAAATCCCTGCGCGACTTGAGCTGGTTTTTGCGTTATATCACATATGCGATCGTCGCTGGCGACCCGAACATTATTTCGGTGAACGTGCGCGGATTGCGCGAAATTATCGAAAATGCTTGCTCGTCGGCGGCGACAATTGTGGCAATGCAGGAAATGAAGGCCGCATCTTTGGGCTATTTCAAAAACAATCCAGATGCTGCTGCGATCGTCGGACAATATTTCGACGTAGCTATTAGCGAATTCAAAGCCCCCACACCTTCAGCGAAGGTACGTCAGCGCGAAACCAATGACCAGCAAGGGCTGCAACTGCCTCAAATCTACTTCAACGCAGCGGAACGTCGGGCGAAATTCGTCATGAAAACCGGTCTGTCGTCGGCAGAAAAGATTGAAGTAATCAAAGCAGCTTACCGCCAAGTATTCGAGCGCGACATTACTCGCGCCTACAGCCAAAGCATTTCTGACTTGGAATCCAAGGTCAAAAATGGCGAAATCTCCATGAAAGAGTTTATTCGTCGCCTTGGCAAATCTCCTCTGTATCGTCAGCAATTTTTCGAGCCGTTTGTCAACAGTCGTGCTGTAGAATTGGCTGCTCGTCACTTCCTCGGTCGCGGTTTGAGCTCGCGGGAGGAATTTAGCAAGTATTTTGCGATCGTCACGAAAGGCGGCTTGGCTGCCCTCGTAGACGCAATGGTCTATTCTCAGGAATATGCCGACTACTTCGGTGAAGAAACAGTGCCTTACCTGCGTGGTTTGGGCCAAGAAGCTCAGGAATGTCGCAACTGGGGCCCGCAAATTGATTTGTTCAATTTCAGCGCTCCGTTCCGCAAGGTTCCTCAGTTCATCACCTTGTTTGCAGGCTACACTCAGCCTCTGCCAGACCAGCACGTTTACGGTATTGGTAACGATCCGCTGGAAATTCAATTCGGGGCGATTTTCCCGAAAGAAACTCGTAATCCTAGGAACCGTCCAGCTCCCTTTGGCAAAGACACTCGCCGCATCCTGATCCGTCAAGGTGCGGGGATTGAAAATCAATTGAGCAATCCGGGGGCTCGTGGTAAAGCTCCTGGTTCTCTCGGCCCCAAAGTCTTTAAACTAGACCAGTTACCTGGTGGCTACATTGCTCCCAAAAAAGCTACAGGCCGCGGCGGTGCTTCTGTCGGCACCAGCAGCTACAGTAGTGCTTCCAGTGTCAAATTTACCGAAAGTTCTACTCAAGTGATAATTCGGGCTGCTTATCTGCAAGTGTTTGGTCGCGATGTGTTCGATGGCCAACGCCAAAAGGTAGCGGAAATTAAGCTGGAAAACGGCGACATTCCGATGCGCGAGTTTATTCGGATGTTGGCTAAGTCTGATGTGTTCCGCAATATGTACTGGAGCAAGCTTTACGTTTGTAAGGCGATCGAGTATATTCACCGCCGACTCCTGGGCCGCCCTACCTATGGCCGTCAGGAAATGAACGCTTACTTTGACATTTGCGCTAAGAAGGGTTTCTACGCGCTGGTCGATCAAATGATGGACAGTCTGGAGTACAACGAAGCTTTTGGGGAAGATACTGTCCCTTACGAGCGCTATGTGACTCCGGCTGGTTTGTCGATGCGGACGATGCGATCGGGTTCCTTTGGTGAGAAGAAGGCTAACGTTGAGCCGACTCCTGAAACTCCTCGGTTTATCGAATTGGGTACTGCGAGTGATGGGGGAGATATTCAGTTGCAAACTCGCCTTGCTCAAGGTGTCAGCAAGCGCCGCGAACAAACGAAGGTGTTCAAGCTGACGACTACTTCGGATAAGGTAGCTTTGAAAACTTTAATTCAAGCTGCTTACCGTCAAGTTTTTGAGCGTGACATCAATGCTTATGTGAAGAATGAATTCACGGCGCTCGAAAGCAAACTTGGCAACAATGAAATCAATCTCAAGGAGTTCATTGAATGTTTAGGTTGTTCGCCGCTGTACGTGAAACAGTTCTATGCACCTTATCCAAACACTAAGGTGATTGAGTTGGGGACGAAGCACTTCTTGGGTCGTGCTCCTCTCAATCAAGCGGAGATTCGGACTTATAACCAAATCTTGGCAAGTAAAGGGATTAAGGGCTTTATCAACGCAATGTTGCTCACGGTTGAATATGCTGAGGCTTTTGGTGAGGATACTGTTCCTTATCGTCGCTTCCCGACTCTACCGGCTGCTAATTTCCCGAATACTGAAAGGCTGTACAACCAGTTGACTAAGCAGAATTCTGATGTTGTGGTTCCCAGCTTTGAGCCTGTGGCTGCTACTGACAGAAGCTAGATTGATTTGAGTTTTTAGATGTTAAATTACTGCTAATTTGACATCTAAAATAGTTGAAGGGCTGGTATAGTTACCGGCCTTTTTTTTGGTATGATTTGGAGCTTTTAACCGCAGAGGGCGCTCTTGGCGCAGAGTGAGGTGTTATAAAACTTGGCATCTGTATAATATAAGTTATGCGAATGCGCCCCGGTGAGTGAGGACACACTCAACCGAGACGACTTCTCCAAAGTCCGACTATCCGAACTAGGAGTAACTTAAGTATGCCAAAACCCAGATACGACGAAGAGAAAGATGAAACCCGTCATGCGGCAGTCAGTGAAGAATACTGTGAAGACATGGCAGACACTTACGGGTGGACGCTGAAGCAGGCAGAGCTAGTCGCAACTGATGTTTTACCTGTGGATTGCGTTTTTGATGGCTACTGCGAGTTTCCACCCTCTCGCATGGATTTAACGCAAGGCGACTATTTCAAGAAGGAGGAAAAAGAAGATGCGTAAACTGATTCTGTTCAAAGCGGATAAAGGTGAAATTGCAAAGTACCGTCAGGAAACTGAGACACAAATCGGAAAGTCATTTTACCGCATTGCGAATGTGGGTTCAGTACCCTCTTTGATCGATACCATTGCCGAACACTACGACTCTAGCAGCAAGCCTGCTCCTGCGATCGGACACCGACTGACGGAAACAGTGCCACAACACCGAGACTCCTTTCGAGATAGTGGCTGGGAAGTTGTTCGGGTGGAAGAATACACCCCTGAAATCCCGCCTCCCTATGGTGCAGGGTTTGATACAATTTGCATTTGCTACTGCGCTTATAAGCCTTTAACACCTGAAGATGTCTGGATGAAAAAGGCTCACCGCTTTGCTCCATCCCTAGCTTCATTTGGTGGTGATGAAAAGGCTTATCAGGAGTGGCTAGCTACTCAGTCGGAGGAAGCGCAAGCTGAATCGAAATCGGCAACGGAGTGGCTCAAGACTAAAGAAAAACAGCCTGCTGAGGTGTAGTAAGCGAGTCGATATCCGCTCAGCTCTAAGGCGGATATCACTTGGAGATACATGGATATTGTTAAGTTAGACAGCAAGCGCAGTCGTTATATAGGAATGGATTGGCAAAGCAAGCTGCATCCATTTGCGATCGCGCCGATTGACTTTCTAATCTGCTGCGATTTAAGAGGTTGTATCTTTGATAAACTAGATTTATCGGGATGTGAGTTTTTTGGTTGTCGCCTCAATGGAACATCTTTTCAAGGAGCGACTTTATATGAAACAAAATTTATTGGCTGTTTTTCTGATGAAGCCGATCGCCCAACCGATTTTAGCAATGCGATCGCCACAAATGTATCAGTAGCAGATTGTCACATAAACTTTCTATCAGAAGAGCATCAGCCAAATCTTCAAAATAATTTCTGGGATGATGATTTAATCTTGGCAGACTCTTTCCCAGATTTTATGAAATGGTCTTCGGAAGTAGTAAAGGCTGCTGCTGATACACTCTCAGAACGCAATGATGTTAGATACAATGCTGCTGTAAAATTGGGAGAGTTAGATAATCCCGTTGTTGCTCCTCTACTGGGTTGCTTGCTTGCTGACAAGGAATGGGATGTAAGGGCGATCGCTCTGGAAGTATTAGGGAAGCTACGACATCAGGAATTTCTGTACGGTGACGAAGTATTATTAGAGTGGATGTTTTTGTGTCTGGGAGACAAGCATTCGATCGTGCGACAGACAGCCGTTGAACTTGTAGAAACTATTTCACCGCCGGATCGCGTTTTGCTCACTTCCATTAATAGAATGGTTGTAGGTACTTCTGATGAGGAGCGACTGGCGGGTTTGCTGGCGACTATTGAACTCTGTCAACTCGATGATGATTATGTTGATTTATGCGATCGAGAAGTAATTGATTCTCTACTTTTAGGGGAAGGATCGGAAGTTCGCAGCGAATCTTTGCGACTATTAGAGATTATAGGCGATCGATGAATTAACAGCCGAATTCGGTCAATCGATATTGTTCAAACCAAGCCCGCAGCTCGCGTATTGCCGCAATTTCATCTTCTTTTGCCTGTTCTAGAAAAGCAATTAGCCTTTCTTTCGGCACTTGAGGAAAGGTAGGACTCGATTCAACCTCCATATACTCGCCCTCCTGTAATTGATAAATTCGCCACACTTTGCCATTGAACCGCCAAAACTCCGGTACACCAATAGCAGCGTAGAATTTATTTTTCTCAATATCAGTATGAGTAATATCTACTTCCACCACTAAATCAGGGGGAGGATCTTTGGTAAAATCAACATTGCGGCCTTTGACTAGGGGTTGATTTTGAATGTAGTAGGCATTATCTGGTTCGGCTCCCTTTTTTAGAAGAGGATAGTTCATAGTTGTTGAACCCATCGTTTTCATCCGCATCCCCATGAGTTCAATCAGCGTCCGAATAAAACACTCGATTAATCGACTTGAAAATTCGTGTTCTTCTAAGGGCATGGTGATTTCTAGAATCCCGTTGTCATAGATCAAACGACAGCCTCGTGACTGGGGCAAGGCATTGAGAACTTGTAGATAACCGTCCCAAGATAACCCCCAAATTACCACGCGCTGTTCGCCAATAGGTTTTTGCAGTTCTGCTGTAGGTTCTGGTGCAGTAGTGACCACAAGTGACCTCCAAGTGGAATTGATATTGATGCTCAGGCTAACTTAGTTTACATTGATTTGGCAAATTTCTAACATCCGTTTGATTTTTGGCAACTGTCTTTCAGATTTCCTAAAAGCCAGCCAAATGCGATTGGTAACAGCTTGTGAAGGCTTTAGGACAAGTGTCAAGCGGTTTTTTGTCACCGCATCTGCACACAAGTAGTCGGGAAGCACACTAAAGCCAAATCCGCATTCCACAGCTTGTCTAATTGCTCTTAAATCGGGGATAATTAGTTTGGGTTGAACGTCGATTCTTCTGCCAAACACGACGCGCCAAAAGCGGCGGGCGATCGGCAATTCTTCGCTGTAAGCAATCCAATTTTGGGTTAACAGCCATTGGGAAAGTGGGTTTAAATCTGCTTGACTGATTCCTTCAGCAATCGGAATCGCAATATTTGGTGGGCCGACTAGCCAGAAGTTCTCCTCGAATAGTAGTTCATATTCGATATCAGACAAGGTAATTTTTTGGGTAGCAATTACTAGGTCTAGCTTTCCGGCTTTGAGTTGTTGGATTAATTCTGCTGTTAGTCCAAATTGGATTGTGTAAAAAGTGCGATCGTCCTGCGGTAATTTAGCCAGTATTTGCTCTGTAAAAAACTCTTGGGGCGTACCGATTCTGATGGTTTGCGGTGTTTCGGCGGTGGAGTTTTTGTGGGGAATTGATTCGAGTTTCTCGATCGCACCTACAACTTGACTATACAATCTTTTTCCCGCATCCGTGGGAACCATCCGCCTCGGAGTCCTTTGAAACAACAGATTTCCCAAAGCTGACTCTAGGGCTGCGACGTGTTGGCTGACAGCAGGTTGCGTGAGGTGGAGAACTTGGGCCGCCCCGGATACGGTTCCGACGCGGTAAACCTCAATAAAACTGCGATACCACTCAAGGTTAATCATCAGGAAGCCAATTCGGCAACGAGCAATGTACGGGATGTAACGGATGGATGGAAGTTCGACATTGGGATTTGCTATAAGTAGATTTATAGTTACACGAAACTTTCGTAATTTGTATTTTAGATGAATTCGACCTAGGATGAAAACAATAAGCACAAAGACACCCACAAAAGACATAAATTATGACTACCCAAAAAGTTCTGATTGTTTTAACCAGCCACGATACACTGGGCGAAACCGGCAAAGAAACTGGTTTTTATCTCCCAGAAGTGACGCATCCGTTGGACGCCTTTACTCAGGCGGGATTAACCGTAGATTTTGTCAGTCCAAAAGGTGGTAAAGCTCCAATGGTTGGGATTGATTTAGAAGACCCGCTAAACAAGGCTTTTTTAGATGATTTGGAACAGGTGGCGCGAGTGGAAAATACTCTGAATCCTGCACAAATTGACCCCGCAGAATATGGGGCTATTTTCTACGCCGGGGGACACGGGACAATGTGGGATTTTGCTGATAACCAGGAGCTTGCTAGGATTGCTGCTGCTATTTATGAAGCAGGCGGCATTGTGGGTGCTGTTTGTCACGGGCCGGCGGCTTTAGTTAATATTAAGTTGTCGGATGGTTCATATCTGGTTGCAAATAAGACTGTGGCTGCTTTTACTAATGAAGAAGAAGCGGCTGTGGGATTGACTGATATCGTGCCGTTTTTGCTGGAGGCGAAGTTAATTGAGCGCGGGGCTAATTTTACTAAGGTTGCTAATTTTCAAGTTTGTGTTGTTGAGTGCGATCGGCTGGTGACAGGTCAAAATCCAGCTTCCGCAGCAGGTGTAGGTGAAAAAATGGTAGAATTGATCGAGAGTAAGTAAGTCTGTCTCATTAAACGTAAAATGCTTTTCTATTAGATCCCCGACTTCTCAAAAAAGTCGGGATCTGAGTGTATTTAACTCAAACTCACTCTTTTTGTATTCGGTTAACCGCACTCAAATAGTTACCTTTTTATGAGAACATTACTCCTAAATCTTCGTCATATAAAATATTAGGGCATAATGTAATTTTGAGCGGACAGGGTATGGAAGAAAAATTAGATTTACAGAAGTTTTATAAAGCCTGCAATCCGAGCTACACCCTGGCAGTAGCAAATCAAGAAGACAGACAATACTATATCGATTTCTCCTCAGTCAGAGGCGGCACAATTGTCGAACAATTGGAGCGTACCATCAGCCGTCTTTCGCCAGATGTACCTACTTGTCAATTATTCACCGGTCATATCGGCTCTGGAAAATCTACAGAATTGCTGCGGCTGCAAGCGCAATTGCAGGAGCAAGGATTTCATGTGGTTTATTTTGAGTCGAGTAAAGACTTAGACATGGCAGATGTTGATATCACTGACATTTTGTTGAGCGTGGCTCGTCAGGTGAGCGAAAGTATTGAGAAAATGAAAATTAAGCTGCAACCTACGGGTTTTAAAGCTTTGCTGAAAGGGGTTGCTGATGTTTTTCAAACTCAAATCGACTTGAGGGCTGAAGCTAATGTTCCTGGTTTAGGGGAAATTAATGCCAGCACGGAAGGAGAATTTTCTCTGGCGTTGGGAATTGGCAAAATTACTGCTAAAGCGAAGGATGCTCCGAATTTGCGATCGGAGTTGAGGCAATATTTGGAGCCGCGAACTAATCTAATTTTAGATGCACTCAATAAAGAGTTACTGGAACCGGCTAACAAGGAACTCAAACGCCAAGGTAAACAGGGACTTGTGGTAATTATCGATAATCTCGATCGCATACACCTGTGCGCGAAACCGACGGGGCGGCTTCAGCCGGAGTATCTGTTTGTAGACAGAGGCGAACAGTTGGCTCGACTTAATTGTCACGTAGTTTATACAATTCCTTTGGTGTTGATTTTTTCTAACGATTTGGGTCAGTTGACTAATCGATTTGGGGTAGATCCCAAGGTATTACCAATGGTACCGGTGCGGAACCGCGATGGTTCTGAGTGCTTCGAGGGTGTAGAATTGCTGCGACAGATGGTGCTGGCTCGTGCTTTTCCAACGGTGGAGCCGATCGCGCGGTATGCTTTGGTTGGCAAAATTTTTGATAATCCCGAAACTCTCGATCGCCTATGTCGAGTCAGCGGGGGACACGTCCGCAATTTGCTACAACTGCTCTATGGTTGTCTCCAGAGAGAAGATCCGCCGTTGTCTAGGGCAACTTTGGAAAAAGTGATCGTTCAGCGCCGTCATCAACTCACGTTGGCGATAGAGCCTGATGAGTGGGCATTGCTAAACCAAGTATCCGCAACCAAAACTGTGAGTGGAGAGACTAAATATCAAATTTTGTTGCGTAGTCTCTGGGTATTTGAATACCGTTACGGTGAGGATTATTGGTTTGATGTCAATCCTATTTTGGCAGATGCAAAAGAGTTTTTGACCGCAGTCAACAGTTAACAGTTAACAGTTAACAGTCAACAGTCAACTAACAAAAATGATTAAAGGGACTACTAAACTGTTAGGAGTAATCGGTCATCCGATCGCACATTCTCTGTCACCGGCGATGCACAATGCTGCTATTTCCCATTTAGGCGTCGATTTTGTTTACCTAGCGTTTCCAGTAAAACCAGAGGATTTAGAAGTTGCTCTTGCAGGCTTTGGGGCGATCGGCCTTCAGGGATTTAGCATCACGATTCCGCACAAACAAGCCATCTTACCGCTGCTGTCGGAGGTTTCTCCCATTGCGCAGGCGATCGGCGCAGTCAATACCGTATACCTGACTGACAAAGGTTGGTGCGGCACAAATACTGACGTTGAAGGTTTTCTCGCACCGCTCCGCAGGGCGGGCACGGGGGCACCGCCCTTACAAACGGGGGAGAATTCACTCAAAGTCCCCCTTCTCCCCCCCTTCGGGGGGGCTGGGGGGGGTGGGGATTTAGGGGGATCTCCCGGTTCCGATTGGAGCCAGAAAGTAGCGGTAATTTTGGGAAATGGCGGGGCTGCGAGGGCTGTTGTGGCTGGATGCGCTCAATTGGGATGTGCACAGATTCACGTTGTTGGCCGCAGCGCACAAAATTTAGCGGAATTTCAGCAGAGTTGGGTCAATTCTCCGATGCCCGTTCCGAATTTGCAGGTGCATACTTGGGATGATTTGTCAATGTTAATCTCGCAGGCGGATTTGCTGGTGAACACCACGCCTGTAGGGATGTATCCGCACGGGGAAAAGTCGCCGGTTGTCGATCGTACGATCGATCGAATTTCCGCAGGGGCGATCGTCTACGATCTAATTTACAACCCGAGTCCTACCCAGTTTCTCAAAGATGCACAGCTTCGAGGGGCGCGAACCATCGACGGACTTGAAATGCTAGTTCAACAAGGAGCAGCAGCCTTAAAAATTTGGCTTGACAAAGAATCCGTCCCAGTCGATGTGATGCGCCAAACCTTGCAGCAGCATTTAGGCTTAAACTAATGCCATTTGTACAAAAAGTAGCTGTAGTTTTCAGAATTCGTATAAGTAAGAATTTGGGCGTTGCTGATTTGGAGTATGATTTGCCTCCGAAATTTAGTAGGGGCAATTCATGAATTGCCCCTACTCTAAATTTCAGGGATTGCTATAGCGAGTGAATCATACCTAAATTCAGCAACGCTGGAATTTGAGCCTAAATTCGCGGTAAGCTGAGAATTAAAATATACTTGGGCGGCCATTTATGAAATTTCGAGCTATCAGCCTTTTTTTTGCTACTTGCCTGATCGGAATTTTTAGCTTGGTATTCACTCCACCTGCTTGGGCTCTAACGCAGATTAAGCTTTCCGACCTTTCTTATCGCGAATGTCCGGCAGAAATGGCAGAAGGAACAGTCACCAGCGGTAGTTCTATGGAAGCTAACTGCTTTTTGATTACTGGGAAAGCTGAAAATAGCAGTGGTAAACTAGTTGTCAATGCTGATATTTTTGGTCGCATTTATGATGCCGACGAAAATCCAGTGATACAAAACCGGACTCGCTTGGGTTCTATAGATGAAGTGCCTCCTGGAATTAGCGATTTTCAGCTCAGAATTTCGGTTGCCGCCAATCAAAGAACACCCTTGAAGCTCAAGCAATTTAAAGCTACAGGTTTTACTGGCGTGGTTCGTCGCTAATCTCAAGTCAAATCAGCATCAATAGTTTGTAGTGAGGACGAAGAGCGCTCAACAATAGTGGCGGAGGACTGATATCAATTCCGGCTGCGCTGGAATAATATAAAGGACACGGCAGTGCCGTTTCCCTACTGTGATTTATTGTAGGGAAATGACAGGTGCCGTTTCCCTACAGTTATTAATTTGGGGATAGTTACATCTGTCGCCACCGCTGATAATTATTTTGGGGTAGTGACACGGTAGTGCTGCGTCCGATCTTGCTAAAAGGCTGTTTGCAAGTTACTCAAAAGACCGATCAAAAATTCGGAGCCGAACTGAAGTACAAAAAAGGCAATCAACGGTGAAAAGTCAATCCCTCCCAAGGGTGGAATGATCGATCGGAATAAATTCAGGTAGGGGTCTGTTAACTGACTCAAAATTGAAAACGGAGGGTCGTACCAATTGATATTGGGGAACCAGCTTAGCAGCACCCGAAAAATCATTAGGACTACATAGATTTGCAGAAATGTGGACAGGGTGGTTGCCAAAAGGCCTATGGAATAACTCATATTTTCTAGTGGAAGTTTTAGTAAAGTTGACAGACGCTTTTACTGTGAGTTTAGCATAGGTCGAGGAGACGGTAACATGGGAATAGTGGGAGCATCCGGCTTGTTACGGGCGGGATTTCCGGCCTACCCCACGAGAATTTTATCAAACTTGACTTGAAAATTTAGATGCACCTGGGCTGCTCTAAAATCTTAAATTGATTTAGGAGTCAGGGACGATCCTCTGCGAGGGCTTCGCCAACGAACTTTCGCTATTGTGTGCCTGGGCGTTCCCGTTTACGTCGCCCAGTTGCAGCCGCACGTCATCTATTGCCTGATTTAGCTGGGCAATTTTATCTTCTAAACTCAACCTTGCTACTTCCATACCTTCGTCTTCGAGATGGCTTGCTTTCCTTTGACGGAGCATTTTTGCCGCTTCTCGATCGGACTCACTCAGCAAAGCTTCACTAGCGCGCTGCGACAGCACCGCGCCCAAAACCGCTCCCACCAAGCCACCAACGGCAGCTCCCGCAATAAATCCGCCTGTAAAACCCTCTCGATTGCTCATGACTTAACTCAACTGCGCGATATTTTCTTGATTTTTTTTATTCTGACACTCTCGCGGTGAGAAACTGGGAGATTTTTATTTGTCAGGTAAGGCGAGAATTCCTACTTCTTGGTTGAAGCGGATCATCTCCAAAGATCGATCGCCATACAAGTCTTCAATGTGCTCTATGCAGCAGTCGATCGCAAAATCGTTCAACTCCTCCGGCTCAATGTCGTACATCTCCTGAAACACCTTTGAGTCTACCCGACAAAAGCGCGGGCGATCGGCATAAATTCCGCATTCTCGCTTTTTTTTGTCAAAATTAATACACCAACCGTCATCTCCTACTAAGCTCAGGTAGAGCGCTAATTCGTCTGTAGATAAATACTCGTCTAGGTCAGGGCGTTCTGTTGGTTCTAGGTAACAACAAGCACCGCACTGCTTTACGCAACGCCAATTCGCCATAATTTGTTCGATTTTAGATTTTAGATTTTAGATTAGCAACACTCTCCGGGAAGGGGCCTCAAGTCCCCGGTTCCCTGTCATATCAATTCCGGTTGCACTCAGACATGATATGAATGGAGGACACGGCAGTGCCGTTTCCCTACCCGGATTGATTGTAGGGACACGGCACTGCCGTGTCCTGATTGTGGGTAATATCAATTCCGATGCTACCAAGTTCCCTGTGACTGGGTGGCCGATCGTTCTTTAACTTTTGTTGAATTTTGTAAACTTCCTTAAATAATAGGGTCGATCGCCCGGTAAAATCAGAAGCGGATTTTCTAATTCAACAATCTAGACTTAATCACTACAGGAGGACACATGGACTTTATAACCGATTTTTTTAGCGGTGCGAGCAATCTCAACTACCAACTCATTGTTCAGGTAGCTTTACTCGCAGCAGTCGTGCTTTCGGGCCCGATTGTAATTTTTCTGCTGGCAGCTAAAGGCGGCGACTTGTAATTATAGCACGCTGCTTACGGCGATCGATAGTTTGGAGTTTTGAGTTTTAAATTATCCAAAATTCCCAACACTTGATCGCCAATTTCCCCTAAATTCTTTGCTGCGCCAGTTGCTTTTTCAAATACCGAGAGCGTGTTTAGCAGTTTGAATCAAATTCTCAAAAAAAGGTAGAGATACATCGACTTCTCTAGCATCCTTGCGGGAATTGCCTAACAAACCGATGTTTTGTCCGGGCGCAACAACCAAAACTTGCCCTTGAGAGTTGCGAATTCTCAATTCCTCGATCGACCCTGCGGGAGATAGACTACAAGAATAAGCGCGATCGCAATAATCAAACTCCACTTTTCCAAACATCGGTGGCCTCGAACTAGCAGCACTTGCCGGCAGTCGCACCCCCAACAACTCTAACTCAACCGATGTCTTGCCATTAAAACTATTTTCCCGCAATCGGTAAGCAATATCCACCCGCCGAGGCAAAGGAAAATATTCCCCCCAACGCCAAGCAATCCCCTTCACACTAGCCGAGACATTTTCATCCTGAGTTACAGTTAATTTAACATGACCTCCTTTACCAACAATTTTCTGTTCAGTTATACAAACATTAGCAGTCCAAAATACAGGAGACTTATTTTCAATCCCGCAAGGTTCCAGGGCATCAATTTGTCGGTAAAGGTCGAGATTAATCTCAGCAATATCCGCCCGCACATCTACTGAAACCAGCGGTTTTAGGTGTTCCGGCTGCAAACATTGATTGGCAAAAATTGACAACTGATTGCGAAATTGTTCAACATTCTGGGCCGGCATCGAAAACCCGCCAGCCGCTTTGTGTCCGCCAAATTTAGTTAATAAATCCGCGCAAAAATTCAGCCCGTCAAATACATTAAACTCAGGAATTCCCCTCGCCGAACCCCGCACAATTTTAGCGGGCGCTGAGGAGGATGAGGTTGTAGGGGCGGTGTCCCCGTGCCCGCCCTCATCATCCTCAAAAGTACCGATAAACACCGGTACGCCGTAGCGTTCCACTAACCGAGATGCTACAATCCCGATTACTCCATGATGCCAACCGGGCTGTATCACAACTAAGACCCGTTCTTGCTGCAAGTCAAGATCGCTTTTTTCGCACCAGGCGATAGCTTCCTGCTCAATTTCCTGGCATAACTCCTGTCGGCGCTGATTGATTTGTTCGCACTGGATCGCGTTTTTGAGTGCTAATTCGCGATCGTCCGTTGTCAGCAACTCTATCACAATTTGAGGATCGGCCAGCCGTCCCACAGCATTAATCCGCGGCCCCAGCCGAAAACCAATATCTTCAGGCTTTAACGAATTATTAGCTGTAGGGGCGGTGCCCCCGTGCCCGCCCAGTTTTGAATTAAAAAGTGAGGGACTTTCCGCACTTGGCGACTGCACGCCTGCTACCTGAATCAAAGCCTGAATACCCGCCAATTGCGAATGAGGTAAAAGCCGCAAACCCCGCTTTACCCAGCGGCGGTTAACTCCAGTCAAAGGCGCTAAATCCGCAATAGTTCCCAACGTAAATAACTCCAGCAGCGGATTCACCAACCCGCCCACTTTCTGCATATCTTGAGCCAAAGTAATCGCCAAAACATAAGCAACGCCTACCCCAGCCAAACCGCGATAAGGTGAAGATTCTGCAATTAATTTTGGGTTGAGAATAGCATCGGCCGGCGGCAGTTTTGGCGGCAGATCGTGGTGGTCTGTAATAATAACTTTTACACCGAGTTCTCGGGCTCTCGCCACCGGGCCATAGGCTGCAATTCCGTTGTCAACCGTCAGAATGAGAGCCACACCTTCGGAGTGAAATTCTTCTACAATGCGATCGTTAATCCCGTAACCTTCCCGCATCCGGCTCGGAATAGCATAATCGACATTCGCTCCCAGAGCCCTGAAAGCTCGCAGCAACAAAGCCGTGCTCGTCATCCCATCAGCATCATAATCACCGCAAATCGCAATTTTTTGTCCTCCCGAAATCGCCTCCCGCAACAACTTGACACTCGCAGCCAAATCGGGGAACTCATCCAGTGGCGCGGGCAAAACCAGAGATTCCGGTTCGATAAACCCTTGCACTTCTTCAACAGAATCGATGCCGCGATTAATTAGTACCTGGGCCAGCAAGGACGACAAACCGATTTCGGCGGCAAACTGTTCGGCTTGCTGTGGTTGAGACGAAAAAATTTGCCACCGTTGGTTCGGTAATCGGTGAGAATGTGGGGGCACAGATGTTGGTAGCTCTTGCACGAAAGCTGAGATTTAAAGATACATGATTAATCTTACCGAATTAAGTGCATCAGTCAATCAATTTTAGATTTTAGATTTTAGATCCTAAAGATGAGTTTTTTCGGTAAAATCTGAAGGTTGTTTGTAGGAAAGGTTTTTTCGGAAGCTCTCACCGTAGGCAAATACGGATATATCTGTAGCAGCCATGCCCCGTGCCCGCCCTCCATCAACCTGCAATCTGCTGTATGTCTGAAGTTAATCTCAAATTTTAAATTTCAAATCGACTGGTTTGAGCCCAGAAACCAAGTGTAGCAAGACTTGTGCGACTTACTTAGAACGCAGAAGGCTAATTCAATTTTATGAGGAGACTTGCATGAGTGGCGATCGACCGGCTTGGTTTAAAATTGCATTACAGGTTCGAGGCTCTGTCATTCCCTCAATTTTGCCCCGCGTCTTACTGTGCGGCGGCTTTGGAGTTTTTATTGCCCTGCTGCACTTTGGGAATTTGCCAGTTTCCTTGCCTATTTTATCGAGCATTGTACCTAGTATTGTCCTGGGTTTACTGTTGGTTTTTCGGACAAATACAGCCTACGAGCGATTTTGGGAAGGTCGAAAATTTTGGGGCACTTTAATCAACAACGTCCGCAATTTGGCGCGCCAAATCTTAGTAGCAATTGAGGAAAAAGACCCGCACGATATCGCACTCAAAAAGTCAGCCCTGCGCCTGTTACCTGCCTTTGCAGTAGCGATGAAACTGCATTTGCGGCAAGAATCTGTAAATTCAGAATTGGAGTCGTTAATGTCCCCAGGGCAGTACCAAAAACTCAAATCGATGAACAATCCGCCCCTAGAAATTGCCTTTTGGATTGAGGATTATATGCACGAGCAGTACGAGCGCAACTGCCTCGATGTCTATCAGTTAACTGCTATGAATCAGTTACTCAACTCTATGATTGATACATTAGGTGGCTGCGAGCGGATTTTGAAAACGCCTATCCCTTTGGCTTATGCGATTCACCTGAAACAGCTATTGTTACTTTACTGTTTGGCACTGCCATTTCAAATGGTTAGGGATTTGACTTGGGGAACAGGCCCAGTGGTGGCTTTAATTAGTTTTACTTTGTTCGGCATCGAAGAAATCGGCATTGAAATAGAAAATCCCTTCGGACACGATGCTAATGATTTGCCTTTGGACAATATTTGTGCTGTCATGCAGCGGAATATCGACGATTTAATTACTTTATCTCCTAGCGTTCACGATCGCCTGAAAGATCAAGAGACTCATGAGTCATGAGTCATTAGTGAACTCTAGGGGCGGGTTCACGAATAATCCTCACAGTGCAAACAGATTCAATAAACCCGCCCCCGCCCACTAACGTTAATTTCTAACAATAAACCGCATTAACCCAGCAAATAGTAATAATAAGGGTGTCAGCCGATCGCCCCAGCGCACGTACAAAGTCTTAGTTTGCCGCCGATAAATAGTAGCATCTCGGACTTCGTAGGTATTAATGCCCGACTGCCACACCGTCTCGCCGTGAGGATTGACAAAAGCCGAATAACCCGTATTAGTTGCGATAACTGCCCATCTATCCGTCTCAATGGCCCGCATCACATCAAGAGCGTGATGTTGAGCCAGCATCGGCGGCTTGTAATGGGCATTGTTGGAAGCTGTGAGCATAAATTCGCCTCCATTTGCCGCCTGATATCGGAAAATTTCCGCAAACGCCGAATCGTAACAAATTCCCACAATGGCGCGGCCAAATGGCGTATCAAACAATTGTTTAGAGTTGCCAGGTACTAAATGAGCATCTAAGGGAGAAAGCCGATTAATAATCCCGCCCAAAATTTCATAAAAAGGGATATATTCGCCTAAAGGTACTAGCTTTAGTTTATCGTAGCGGCCGACAATTTCTCCTGTTTTGTCGATCGCCAATAAGCTGTTAGTGATGCTATCCCCTTCCTGTCCGAATCCTCCAACCCAAGCCACCACACCACGTTCCAAAATAGCTTGGTAAAAGGAAAGAGTAGAACGCTGATACTCGTTTGTCCAGATAAAAGGTAAAGCCGTCTCTGGAAGTAACACAGCATCGACTTTCCTGTCTGCTAACTGTTTGTACCCAGCCGTGTAACCTTCCAAAGCGCGCCGCCAACCCCCTGAGTCAAATTTAATATCATTCGGAATATTGCCTTGAATAATCCCAATTTTTAATGATGTTCCCGCCTCTTGAATTAAGGGGCGATTGTATAAACTCCAGCCTGCAATATGTAAAACTAAAGACAAACTCGCAGGCAAAATATAAGGAATCCAATTCTTCCGACTTCCATCGGACTTCTTCCTTCTTCCTTCGAGAAAAGCTTCGGCAATTAAGCCATTTACTGCTACAATAGCTGCTGTGACTGCGCTGGGCCCGGAGAGCTGTCCGAGGTGCAATATTGCTAAATTGTGCGGGCTTTGTGTGTATGATAGAGATGTCCACCACAGCGAGCCTGTACTCCAAATACTTTCTAAGCCGCACCACAAAGCTGTGCCAATTAAAACGCGAGTCACAGGCAAGATGCCTGTGCTACTAATTTTTTGGGAAGTCACAGGCAAGATGCCTGTGCCACTAATTTTTTGGGAAGCCACAGGCAAGATGCCTGTGCCACTAATTTTGGGAACTGCGATCGCAAATAGCCACGCCCAAACGGTGACTAATGCGGCTCCCCAAAGGGTGATGAAGGCCCAGCAAAAAAGTGCGATCGCCAAACTCGGCCACCAAGGAACTCCCAACCAAGTCATCGGGTGAATTCCCATAATCCAAGATAAAGCTAATCCGTGATAGCCAATTCCCCAGAGTGCAGGAAGAATCAAGTTTGGCAACGGATTCTGTAACGGATTTAACGGATGAGAAGAATCAGGAAGGAAAAGAAATTTTTGTTTTTTTTGTGTTATTTGTCTTTCATAACTAACAACCAAAACCCACAAGGGAGCTAATGCCACCCAAGCTAGCGGCCAAGCATTGACTGGTGCTGTTGTCAATCCCATTGAAATTCCGCTGAAAAGTGCGATCGCCCTGGCTAATATTTTAGATTTCTCAACGGTGAGTTTTTCAAATTTAATTCTGTTAAATATCGCCACTTTGATAATTGCTAAAAATAATAATTCCTCATCAATATATCAGATCGAGCGGAAAGTGCGGCAACGAGCAGTCTGCGGGATTGAACCGATTTAACGGATTTAGCGGAAGGAAATGTCTTAAGTCTCACATCTTATACCATTCTCAAGAACAGGCAAGATGCCTGTTCCACAAAGAGTATATTTCTTGTGGGATGAGCATCCTGTCCGTCCATAAAAAGCTTATTGAGAATAGTACAACATCTGAGTTAAATTATGCTTGCCAAAACAAAAAGCGCCCTCCTTTGGAGAGAGCGCTTTTTGCGAATCAACAGCTAAATTTAGCCGTTGATGGAAGGAGCAACCATTGCTACTGGGGTGACAGCACCGGAGGCCAAGTCGAGGGGGAAGTTGTGAGCGTTGCGCTCGTGCATAACTTCCATACCCAGGTTAGCGCGGTTGATGACATCAGCCCAAGTATTGATGACGCGACCTTGAGAGTCGATAATAGATTGGTTGAAGTTGAAACCGTTGAGGTTGAAAGCCATCGTGGAAATACCTAAAGCGGTAAACCAGATACCAACAACTGGCCACGCACCTAACAAGAAGTGTAAGGAACGGCTGTTGTTAAAACTTGCGTATTGAAATATCAAACGACCGAAGTAGCCGTGGGCTGCAACGATGTTGTAGGTTTCTTCTTCTTGACCGAATTTATAACCGTAGTTTTGCGATTCAGTTTCACTTGTCTCGCGAACCAAAGAAGATGTTACCAGAGAACCGTGCATAGCGGAGAACAAAGCACCGCCGAATACGCCAGCTACTCCCAACATATGGAAGGGGTGCATCAGGATGTTGTGTTCGGCTTGGAACACGATCATGAAGTTGAATGTGCCGCTGATACCCAGGGGCATACCATCAGAAAAGCTGCCTTGCCCGATCGGGTAAATCAAGAATACGGCAGTAGCAGATGCCACAGGTGCGGAATAGGCTACGCAGATCCAAGGACGCATTCCTAAGCGGTAGCTCAGTTCCCACTGACGACCCATGTAGCAAAAAATGCCAATCAGGAAGTGGAAAATTACGAGCTGGTAAGGGCCGCCGTTGTACAACCACTCATCGAGGGAAGCTGCTTCCCAGATGGGATAAAAGTGAAGCCCGATCGCATTTGAGGAAGGAACAACAGCACCAGTAATGATGTTGTTGCCGTACATCAAGGAACCAGCAACTGGTTCGCGGATGCCGTCAATGTCCACAGGAGGAGCAGCGACGAAGGCAATGATGTAGCAGATTGTGGCGCTCAGCAAAGTAGGAATCATCAGAGTCCCGAACCAACCCACATAAATGCGGTTATCGGTGCTAGTTACCCACTCGCAGTAACGTTCCCAAACGTTGCTGCTTTCGCGACGTTGTACGGTTGTTGTCATGTTTTTATGATTGCTTAGTTAAATTTTCAACGTTCATTGTGGGATGCCCCACGCTTCTATTAGTAACACTACTAACTAAAGTTTGCCAAGACCTGAATGCTGACATTTTCAAGCTTTTACAAACATTTACAAAACCTTGATTTTTAGTAAATATTTGTAGTCATTTATCAAGTAATCTTACGGAGAAAATAGGGTTAAATATAGCAAGCACAAGAGCTGAATCTATTGTCTGTAGATTTGTTCAGCAGTTTGATTAAATTTTTGTTGTTTAGGTCGATCGCCTTTCTATTTAAATATCTCTTAATTCGGCCTTGAAGAGATTATTTTTAATATTTATTCACATATCAATAGTCCGGACAGTTTTTAGTTCGTAGTCTGGAACCGTAGATTTTCCGTTGCTAGCTCGATCGCCTTGGAGCCTTGAAACCCTTATTCTACGGTTGGCTATCAAAAACTGTCCGAAGTATTGACATATCGTCGGTGTATTTAGTAAAATAATTTTTATACAGAAAATAGTTAAGACCAGGTTTCTAGTGCGATCGGGCTACATTCTCAACAAGACTAATTAATATTAAATCCGGCTGCGCTGGAATGACAAGCGAGGAGACGGCAGTGCCGTCTCCCTACAATTGATCGCGGTAGGGACACGGCACTGCCGTCTCCTCCGTTTATATTATTCCGATACAAACGGATTTGATATAACTGGGTTTACAGACGAAAAAAAAAACAATTTCAGAAACCCTTGGCAATAGAAAAAAACCGGGTTTCTGAGGATGAGTCCGTAAATAATCCTGCGTAAAAATTAGCCTTTAACCAGGAGGCCAGTTCATGTGTCTACCGCCGAGAATGTGAAGGTGTAAATGGTCTACTGTTTGGCCCCCGTCGTTGCCACTATTAATGACGACACGATAGCCGTTGCTGAGTCCGAGTTGTTCTGCTACCCGCTTTACAGTCAGCAGCAAGTGTCCCATGAGAACATGGTCTTCCGACTCGACATCGGCTAATTTGGGGATAGGCTGTTTAGGAATAACCAGGATATGGACAGGTGCTTGCGGATGGATATCTCGGAACGCCAGGGCTAAGTCGTCCTCATAAACGATGTCTGCCGCAATCTCTTTGCGGATGATTTTGCTGAAAAGCGTTTCTGGAGTTGTCATGGGTGTTAAGAAAGTTCGGCAACGAAGCAGTGTATGGGATTTAACTGAGATGTTGTACCATTCTCAATAAGCTTTTTATGGGCGGCTTCTCCTGCCCGCTCCACCAGAAATACACTCTTTGTGGAACCTACCGGAAAGCCTGTTAAGCGAGAATAGTCCAAGATGTTAGATTTAACTGATTTAACAGATCGATTTTGAGGGAAAAAGGAGAAGCGGGAAGATGGAAGACCCAGCAGGAGACAAGGAAGAGCAGAAAAGGAAGAGGCAACGAAAAGTTTTTCTTGCCTCTTCCGATATTCATTAGTCATTTTTAATCATAATAGATTGTGAATCAAGCACAAGCAAATTAAGGATAAAAAATAATGCTTGCTAGGGTTTGGAGTGCATCGATTGTCGGAGTTGACGCGGTAAAGGTTGGTGTTGAGGCGGATGTGTCGGGAGGATTGCCGAAAATTGTGGTTGTGGGATTGCCCGATTCGGCGGTGCAAGAAGCTAAGGAAAGGGTTAGGGCGACGCTGAAAAATTCGGGATACTCTTTTCCGATGCGGAGTATTGTAATTAATTTGACTCCGGCAGATTTGCGGAAGGAAGGGCCGAGTTTCGATTTGCCGATCGCCATTGGCATTTTAGCAGCATCGGAACAAGTCAGCGCGGAACTTTTGGGAGATCATTTGTTTTTAGGGGAACTCTCCTTAGATGGGACTTTGCGGGCTGTGGCTGGGGTTTTGCCGATCGCCGCTGCTGCCCAAAAAATGGGTATTTCAGGATTGATTGTACCCGCTGGTAACGCGCAGGAAGCGGCTTTGGTACAGGGCATATCTGTTTACGGTTTTGAGAATATTTTTGCAGTTACTGATTTTTTAAACAATCCTAAAGCTTATTCGCCCGTAAAAGTAAATGGTCGAGAAGAGTTAGCAAAACGGCGGATTCCGGGTTTAGATTTAAAGGATGTTAAGGGGCAAATTCACGCGCGGCGGGCTTTGGAAATTGCGGCGGCGGGGGGACACAATTTAATTTTTGTCGGGCCGCCTGGAAGTGGTAAAACTATGTTAGCGAGACGTTTGCCTGGTATTTTGCCGCCGCTGACTTTTGAGGAGGCTTTGGATGTGACTCAAATTCATTCGGTGGCGGGGTTGTTGAAGGATAAGGGTAGCTTGGTGGGCGATCGGCCTTTTCGCAGTCCTCACCATTCGGCATCCGGCCCTTCTCTTGTCGGTGGCGGCAGTTTTCCGCGTCCCGGAGAAATTTCTTTAGCACATCGCGGCATCCTTTTTTTGGATGAATTAACTGAGTTTAAAAGAGATGTTTTGGAGTTTTTGCGGCAACCGCTGGAAGATGGCTATGTGACGATTTCTCGGACTAGACAATCGGTGATGTTTCCGGCTCAATTCACTTTAGTTGCAAGTACAAATCCTTGTGCTTGCGGTTACTATGGCGACTCAATTCAACAGTGTACTTGTTCGCCGCAAAAGAGGGAACAATATTGGGCAAAACTTTCGGGGCCTTTGATGGATCGGATCGATTTGCAAGTGGCGGTGAATCGTTTGAAACCGGAGGAGATTACGCGACAGCCGACGGGGGAGGAGTCGGAACCGGTGCGGGTGAGGGTACAGAAGGCAAGGGCGATCGCAACTAACCGTTTTAAGTCAGAAACTAGCTTGCGGTGTAATGCGGAGATGCAAAGCAGCCATATTAACCAATGGTGTCAGTTGGATGATGCTTCTCGGAATTTATTGGAGATGGCGATTCGGAAGTTGGGGCTTTCGGCTAGGGCGAGCGATCGAATTTTGAAGGTTGCGAGAACTATTGCTGATTTGTCGGGGGATGAAAGCTTGAAAACCAATCATGTGGGGGAGGCGGTGCAGTATCGGACGATCGATCGAATGCAGTAAGGTAAGGTAAGGGGGATTTGTGCGATCGTTCATGCAGATATGTAGGGGCGGTGCCCCTACAAGAATTACTCACTATATTGCCGATCGATATTTTGCTTCGGGAATGGGTTTTTCCGCAGCTTTTGCAGCTTCCAGCCATGCTGTTTTAGCCATCTGTACTTCCTGCAAAGCTGATTCTGGGGTTTCGCCAAAAGCGGAACAGTATTTTAAATCAGGAATATCGGCAATGTAGCCTTCATCTTGGTTGCTGTAAAAAATATTGATGCGATCGTCTTTCATGGTTGATCATCCTTAATTTTGAGCTATATCGTGTATTCCTGCTTCGTAAAATCCTTCCTCTTGAAGAAATTGAGTTAATTCCTTAAGTCCTTGGCGCCGCATCACTTTTCGCTGTTCTTGATAAATGATTAAATCCTTAAATCGAATCCGCCGATGGGAACCTACTTTGATATAAGGAATTGCTCCTTCATCTAGCAACTTGACGAGAAATGGTCGCGATACATTCAGGATATCAGCAGCTTGCCGTGTCGTCAGTTCGCGATTGTGAAGAATATCAAGCAAATATAGGGAAAACAAAAGATAAGCATTAAGTAGAACAGCAAGTTTAGCCATATTAAAAAGTGAATTAATCCTATTCCTCGTATAAACCAGCTTCCTCAGTCATGTCAAGAAACACAAACGCATCTCATCTTGCTATTAATGGTTTTGTCTGACTCAGAAGTTCATTAGCCTTCTCTTTCAACTTATCCACCTGTAATTTATCATTACCTACTGAAAATGATTCAAGTGCTTGCTTTAATTCTTTCAGTGTTTCTAAAGGTAAAGCTTGAGCTTTTAGTGATTGCTCCAAATCCTTCCTATAATCACCTAGAAGAGAGTCTAGAGCCTCAAAGTACCTTTTAATTTGTTGATCCAATGATTGCTCAATCAATCGGTTAGATTGTTCTTGAATTTCTTCGACTTTATTGTCAAAGAATTTAACTATTTCACCCTTGAAAAGGATTAGATTAACTATATATATTTGTTTATATACAAGTTTGTCTAAGTCCACACGGAACCAACCAAAAAAGGCGCTAACTCCACCATAAATTGTGCTGAGTATTGGACTGTTAGCTACCATTGCCACTAAGCCAGCAGCAAACTGCACAAACAAATTACCAAATGCTCCTTCTAACAATGCTGCGAGTAAATCAGATAACCCATATCCTATGAATTCAAGATCGGGGGTATTCACTTCTATGGAAATATCAACTAGCTTGAGTATATCTGGCTTAAAAATAACATCAAAATCTCTTTTTTACCGATTTTGAGCGCGTTCAATAATAGGCTTATTTTTATTATATAGTAACTCGGATAATTTTTGAATCCTGCCTTCAGTCTGTTTATCCGTCTCTTTACAAGCGACATCCAATTGACGTTCAATAATTTGCTTCGCCGAAGCTGCTATTTGCTCAGCGAATAGCTTGGCATCTTGCTTACTATCAAATTCAAATTCATCCTTATCTCTATTAAAAAAGTTGGATATGTTGTCCCGCAAATTGGAAAATACTTTTATAGCAGAATCTAAAACATATTTTTTCAATAGTTTATCAAGTTCGTTTTTTACGTCTTTTTTGAGGTTTTCTAGGTTGGCGTTTACGGTTTCCTTTATTTGCTTTTTTGTTTGGGCAACCTTTTTATCTAGATTCGGACGGCAATCAGCTAGACTAGAAAGCTCTTTGGTAAGATCGTCAATTGCTTGCTGGAGCTTTTCAGCATTACTATTAATGTAAGTCAGGTCATTTTTTGCATTATTACATAAATCATTTAGATGAGTAAGACAACGATTCAATGCAAACTCCATGCAGCGGGGGGCAACTTGTCGCAAAATTACATTAATTGCTTCTTCGAGAAAAGATTCAAACTTTGATCCTTCCCAAAGTTTTACCGCTTTCTTTTGTAATTTCTCTACAGTTGCATCCTTCAGTTCATCCTCCCAATCAACAGTCCATACTTCTCTAGCTAATGCTTCGGCAGCTTCATGATCTTTAATATCTTGATTACTGAGAGATGATTGACGGAGAAAATCCTTAGCGCAGAATGCTTGCCTAGCAGAAACTTCAAATACGCGGTCTGTGTCGCCCAGTTCGAGGTTATTAGCAACAAATTGTTTTACCATTTCGGTATCTATGTCACCTCGACGACGCTCATCGATTTTATTAACTAAAATATATAAATTTTCTTGAGTGCTTGTTCTGATAACTTTTTGAACTTCTGCTTTAATTTTTTCGGCTGCTTCAGCCCTCAATTCAGTGAAATTCAGGACAAGTAGCACAAGTTGGCTACGCTTAAGTTGCTTGGAAACTACAATTTCTAGTTTTTCACTGACTCCGGCTTCGCTTGGCCCAGGCGTATCAACGATTACAAGATTACCTAGCTTCTCTAGTTGTTGATTTTGCTGTGTTCTGAAAAAAGGAGTTTCGATAGATGGAATGTCATTGTCATTGAGCAACTGGAGAGGATCTTGATCTTGGGATACTGCCAGAATGTTGCAAAGACGGATAATATGATTCAACTCTGTCAGGATCTTGTTAATATTCTTACTGCCATAGACTTCTTCTGAAATTCCAAAATCTGTATCACTGTTGCGGATTTCTTGGAGTAAACTTGCTAAATGCGGATATTCACCAGTATGTTTAAGAACTTCTTCCATCCCTTGCTGCTCAATTTTCAGCCTGATAGCATCCAATGCTTTCTTAAATGCTTGACAAATTAGACATCTCCAAAATAGTAACATTATGTGGTAAAAGAACATAAGAGACTTTTTTC
>ENA-OBIO01000109-OBIO01000109.1-metagenomes-genome-assembly--contig:-NODE-109-length-52444-cov-5.16526_pt1 | contig 52444 bp, 44 predicted proteins | sample MGYA00153383_OBIO01 | MGnify analysis MGYA00153383 | reverse complement strand
ACTTTACAACCTCCACCGGAAAATCATTTCCAAAACCATAACTGGCGGGATATTGCTCAACGCCATTGTATTTTTTCATCAATGCAGGTACCTGTATTTGCAAAAAGTTTTTTAACCCGTTTACCGTTACCTGTTTATTATTGGCAGCCTCGCCTTTTAGCGCCTGTAACAAAATGTAGGTAAATACGCCATGCCCGAGTGATGCAAATTCGTTGGCATATTGTTTGGCTCCGCTTGCTGCCATCCAATGGGTACCGGTGCTGCGGGCTACTACTGAAAGTGATTTTTGCTGGTTGCCATCATTGCTCATCAGTGTTTCAAATGCGCCCGCACTTTGGCAGGCATCTAAAATGAAAAGTTGCTTTTGTGCCTGAATATCTATTGCATATTGCTGTAATAATTTTGATGGAATACCTTTTTGCTCCAGTTCTGTTTGTACATCAGCAAGGTTACTTACATCTGTTGGTACTAAATAAAATTCTTTGTCCTTACCAATTACACCATGCCCTGCATAATAAAAAATAAACACATCCTGCGGCTTTGCATTTTGCTGCACCGCTGCAAAGGCATCGGTTATACCTTTTTTGCTTGCAGCATCATCTGTTACAAAATATGTTTTTACATTGGCAATTACCGATTTTACATCTTTCTCCAGTTCCTCTTTAAACGAAGTAGCATCTGCCAGTGCATAGTTTAAACTCATTTTTTTATTTTGATATTGGTTAATACCTACCACAACTAAATGGAGCGTGGCCGTTTTATCAATTGGGTCAATGGGTTCGTCGTTTATGTTGATGGGTTTGTTATTTACAACTGAAGTATTGTTTTCAGCTGTTTTATAATTCACCGTTATTTCATCGGGATCACTTTCGGTACGCTGGCTGTTTAAAGCTATAGAGCGAATACTGTTTTGCCCCGGCACCAAGGCAAGTTTATATTTTTTTGTATCGGTACCACTTTTATTATCTTCTACAATTAAATTTCGGGTAGTAAGGGTTACAACTTTTCCATTTTGAAAAAGCCTTATTTCATCAACCGCATCATCTGGCGCAGTTGCCGTAACAATTATTTCGGCAGCACCTGTTGTATTTGTATATGAGGGTATGTCATCTTCTACTTCAAGGTTTCTTTGGGTAGCTGCATAGGTCATTTTAATGGTAGGCAAATCATGAATATCGGCAACATCTATTGGTATAAATTTCTCGTTTGCAACTAAACGTGCATATAGGTTTGGGGTATAATATTTTTCATACAAAGCATCTAAAGAAATGGGTTTTCGTTTAAGCACATAATACAAACTTTTCATACCATTGGCCGTACCGTCAAAGCGGCCATCAGCATCCATGAAAACATAATCATTTGTTCCTTTAAATAAATACAATGTGCCTAAAAACCTGCCTGTAGCAGCTTCATAAAATTTATCAACATTTGTATAAAATATTTTGTTGCCGGGTAAAAAATGAATGCTGCCAACTTGAGCTGAATTAGCTGAAATTTTATACAACTCTTTACCATTTACATCACGTGCTGTTAATGTATTAAACTCAGGATAAATAAACATACTAAAATCGCTGTTGGCAAAACCCAACCCATGAGGCGTAAATAGAGGCAGACTGTCAATTAATGCTTTTTTTGTAGCAATATCATACAGCCAAAAAGAATTTGCATTTTGTATTAAAATCTTTTTCTTGTCGGCTGAAACAATGGCAGACGCAATAGATTTAAAATCATACAAATTTTTAGAGAATATTTTTTTTCCGGTTGCAAGGTCCCATACCGAAGCTACAAGATATTCAAACCCTTTATCTACACCGTACATAATTGTTTTATCATCGTCTGTATTTACTCCTCCCATAAAGCCATGCACGGAAAATACTTTTTGTTGCACGCCGGTTTTAATATTCATTTTAAAAAGTTCCTTATTGTCTTTGCCATAAAAGAGAAATTGCCCATCCCTACTAAAAAAAGAAATATCAACGTCGGCAAAATTTTTACAACCAAGTAATGTTTTTGGTCTAACAATTTTATTTGTTTTTATATTTTTTATAATTACAGTTAACGATTCAAACAATGCAACTGTATCACCGGTATTTGAAATTGCAATACCTTGAGGACGTTCTTGCAAATCTGTTTGCCTAATAGTTTTCATTCTATTAAGATCAATTTCGTTAATATAATGATCATCTGAACGAAGGTTAAGCATCCCGGTAGTTTGATTATATCCAAAAAAATAATCAAAAAAACCTGATCTCGCCCGCTTTCCTTTTAATATTTTTTTAATTTTTTGGTCGTCAATATTGTAAACAGCAACTTTATTTTCGTAAGAAAATAAAACTTCTTTTTTTAAGCCATCAAAATACCCGAACTTATAATAAATACTATCGCTATTAGTATTTTTTAAATTTTTATTTTGTTGTTGTAGGTTAATACTGTTATACAATACCAGGCTGTTGTCTCCGTCTTTAGATGTAGGGTTAGATATTAAAAACTCGTCAGTATTTATAGAAGGTATAACTAGGGGATTTGATTTATTAACTTTAATTTTTTTTAATAATTTCCCTGTGCTGATTTCATAAAACCTAACTGAATCTGCATCTCCAAGAGTGCGTGAAGCGATGATAAGATTTTGCCTTGGTAAAAGATTAATTTTATCAAGATGACCTGCGTAGTAATAAATAGGATTATCTTCTCCTTCATACCTAGATGTGGATATTTGCTGAGCGCTTGTTCCGTCGTAAATAGTAACTTCCTTTTTACTTGCCAGCAGTAGTTTATTGTCTTTTAGTAAAAATATTTTACTCCGGTTATCAAATGAGGAAGGTGTTTTCACAAATTTTTTAAGGCTTTGCGTTTTAATATTCATAATCGCAATACCACTATATACACTTAAAAAAAGATTATCATCATCAGTAAAAATCACATCCCTAATGCTGAAAGAAAAATTGGGATCTTCTTTATCCATTTTGTAGTTATCGTATTTTATTTCCTTTGCAGTTTCTGTATTAAAAATATTAAAAGCACCATCCCTAACTATTGCTATTAATTTACCATTTGGGCTTATATCCATCCCGGTTACGTCTCTAGATCCATCATACAAAAAACTGTAGAGTTGCTTGCCTGTTTTAGCTTCCCACATTACACATTTAGATGCATCTACTGTATAAATATACTTGCCTTGTGCATCTGGCTTTACCATTTGGATATCATTATCATTTCCATCTGGGAAAATAATGGTGCGCTTTTGAGCAGATGAAAAAAATGAAATTGCTACGAATAATAATGTAAATATTTTTTTCATTTTCTTTAAATTAAAAGACTTTTAAAATTGTTACTTCACTTTACAACCTCCACCGGAAAATCATTTCCAAAACCATAACTGGCGGGATATTGCTCAACGCCATTGTATTTTTTCATCAATGCAGGTACCTGTATTTGCAAAAAGTTTTTTAACCCGTTTACCGTTACCTGTTTATTATTGGCAGCCTCGCCTTTTAGCGCCTGTAACAAAATGTAGGTAAATACGCCATGCCCGAGTGATGCAAATTCGTTGGCATATTGTTTGGCTCCGCTTGCTGCCATCCAATGGGTACCGGTGCTGCGGGCTACTACTGAAAGTGATTTTTGCTGGTTGCCATCATTGCTCATCAGTGTTTCAAATGCGCCCGCACTTTGGCAGGCATCTAAAATGAAAAGTTGCTTTTGTGCCTGAATATCTATTGCATATTGCTGTAATAATTTTGATGGAATACCTTTTTGCTCCAGTTCTGTTTGTACATCAGCAAGGTTACTTACATCTGTTGGTACTAAATAAAATTCTTTGTCCTTACCAATTACACCATGCCCTGCATAATAAAAAATAAACACATCCTGCGGCTTTGCATTTTGCTGCACCGCTGCAAAGGCATCGGTTATACCTTTTTTGCTTGCAGCATCATCTGTTACAAAATATGTTTTTACATTGGCAATTACCGATTTTACATCTTTCTCCAGTTCCTCTTTAAACGAAGTAGCATCTGCCAGTGCATAGTTTAAACTCATTTTTTTATTTTGATATTGGTTAATACCTACCACAACTAAATGGAGCGTGGCCGTTTTATCAATTTGGTCAATGGGTTTGTCGTTTATGTTGATGGGTTTGTTTATTACAACCGGAGTATTATTTTCAGTGGTTTTATAATTCACCGATATTTCATCTGCATCACTTTCGCTTCGTTGTGTATTTAAAGCCACTGCTCTTAAACTATTTACCCCGGGCAATAATGCAACTTTGTATTTTTTAAAATCTGTTTTATCTGCATTATCTGTTACAATTAAATTACGGCTCGTAAGTGTTACAATTTTACCATTCTGAAATAAACGGATTTCGTCTATGGCATCATCTTCAGCACTTGCATTAACGGTGATGTCTGCAAAGCCGGTAGTATTTTTATAGACCGGTATTCCATCTTCTTCCACCTCTAAATTGCGTTTAGCCTCTGCGTAAGATATTTTTGCTTTTGGAAAAGGTTTGATAATAACATCAATTTTATCAAATTTTTCTCCCACTACAGAACGTGCATATAAGTTTGGCGTATAATATTTTTCAAATATCCTATCCAAAGGCATAGGTTTTTGGTTTATTACATAATAAATCTGTTTTACTCCTTCTGGGGTGCCATCAAAGCGGCCATCAGCATCCATAAATACATAATCGTTAGACCCCCTGAAAAGATAAAGCGTTCCTATAAACCTTCCTGTGGCGGTTTCCCAGGCTTTTATTGAATTGTCAAAACTTCCTATGGAATAAAAATGTTTTTCGTCAGGCGAAAAAAAGATTTTATCAATTACACCTGTATTTTCGATTTTATACAATTCTTTACCCTTTTTTACATCATACATAGAAATATTACCACTAAGCATACCTCTAGCCAATAAAGAAAAATCTTTGTTTATAGCCAGTGCTTTGAACGAAAAATCGTCGGGTATAGTTATACTTGATGTTATTTGTTTAGTCTGAATATCGTAAATATTGTATAACTTACCATTACCTAATATTATTTTTTTCTTATCAAAAGAAATCTGTACAAAACTGCTTTCTACATCTTTGCTAAAAATTCTTTTGCCGGTAACCAAATCCCATACAACCGCAGTATTAAATTGATATCCGCTTTCAAAACCGGCCATTATAGTTTTATCGGGATGCACAGTTGTAGAACCAAACCCTTTGGCATTTATAAATTGTTGTTTTATTCCGGTAATCAGGTTCATCCTTATAATATTAATAGCTCCTTTATTAACATTTGTGGTGGTATTATCATCACAATAAAAGAGGTACTTATTATCATTGCTAAAAAAGAAATTATTTGGAAAGAGTGAAATGCCTTCTGCCATCCCCAGGCCGGTAAATATTTTAATAATTTTTCCTGTCACAATATTTTTTACTGTAACCGTGTTATTATTGAATACAGCAATTGTATCTCCCGTAAAAGTTGTCGCAACTGCGTCCGGAAATATTTTTAAATCCTTATGCAAAAGAGGTTTCATACGGGTAAGATCAATTGTTTTAAAATTTTCCTTGTCCGTAATAAGATGCAGATAACCATTAACATTATTGTAAATCATGGTGTAAAAAGTAGTGCTCATTTCAGCAATGATCCCGTCTAAAAAAACGGTATATTTCTTTGAAGTAAGATTAAAATTTCCTACTTTTTTTCCTTCGATTTGTGCCCATAATTCCTTTTTAAACCCGTCAAAATAACCTCCGGTTATATTGCGTTTTTCTTCATCAACAGTTATATTGTTAAAAAAGGTATTTATTTTTTTAAACGATACTGTACTGTACAGGTTAAGCAAATTGTTGCTAGGAACTTCACCTTCTACAACAGGCTCACCGGAAATTAATATTTCATCTGTATTTTGAGAAGGAATTATTGCCGCATACGTTAAGTTTCCTTTGTAAGCAATACTGCCTTTAATTTTATTTGTAAAAATATCATAAAACACCAACCCTAAACTTTTTGAACTGCCACCAACAGCTAGCAAATTTTGTTTCGGCAAAAAATAATAAAAGCTGAAATAGTTCTCTTTTGGAAAATCAAATGAAGAAATTTTCTGTTTTGTGTTTATATCGTAAGTTTTAAAATTGTGTGAAAAACCACTTTCACCTAATACCAAAACTTTATTATCAGCAAGCAGCCAAATTCTTCCACTGTAACCGTCAAAATCATCTTTAATTGATTCTTTTTCAGCTAATGTGCCGGCATCTAAAATATGAATCCCGTTTCCACGTATTATATAAATATATTTTCCGTCTGCAGAAAATTTTAAATCGGTTACACCATAAGACCCTTCACCACCTGTTATTTTTTTACCCGTTTTTGTATTATAAAAATTTAAAACACCACCAGAGGTAATTGCTATTTTATTTCCATCAGGGCTTATATCCATTCCAATAAAATCTAAATATTCTCCATGATCAAGTGGGAAAGTATATAACTGACGTCCGGTCTTTGCTTCCCACATTATACATTTATTAAATTCAGCGGTATAGATGTATTTTTCTTGTTTGTCTAATATTGTTTTTGAAATAACAAAACCGTGACCATCAGGTATTATTAATGTGGGCTTTTGAGCATTGCAAACTGTAGTTATAAAAGCAAGTATTGAGATTAATAGTTTTTTCATTTGATTTCAAATTATTAAATACTTAAAAAAATAAAATTTTTACTTTACAACCTCCACCGGAAAATCATTCCCAAAACCATAACTGGCGGGATATTGCTCAACGCCATTGTATTTTTTCATTAATGCAGGTACCTGTATTTGCAGAAAATTTTTCATGCCGTTTACGGTAATCATTTTATTTTAGTCAAAATCACATTTTTATCTATTGCATAGTTTTACCCCATATTCACATAAATAGATTCAAACAACCTAAAGAAAATTACATAATTTTTTAAAAAAGATAATTAATTATATGTCTGCAATTTTTACAACACCTGCTTTAACTCAATACTAAAGTCTACTTTCATTTTTAAAATGATGGGGTTATTAACATCATCGTTTATCCATAATTCTTCGCCGTTTTTTGCCAGTACTTTTATACATTTTATGTATTTTATTTCATCATCTATTGTAACCGGGAAATAAGAATCTTCGCTGTTTTTTTCACTTACCAGCTGAAACTCTTTTGTACCCTCCCAGTCATTTGCATTTATTGATGAATAGCCATTTGTTTTAAATTCGTTAAACACTTCTTTACTAATCCAAACAGATGTTTTATTATTTAACTCTAAGGTTTCTTTACCAAATTTGTTCATTTGATCATGTGCTGTGGCAATGGCTTCTTTACTAATATTTACTGTACCATTAGTACCCACATCACCTGTAAGTTTATATTTAAAAGATACGCCGTTGTCCATATCCACTTTTGGGTTGCTCACCCTAAAATCATATTTCATATCATTAAAATACACTTCGTAAATATAAGTGCGCTGCATGCTCGGTTTTATATCAGCCATTATTTGAGGGCAGTTAAAAAGTTTACCCCAGTAATCGCCTCCATTAAACTGCGCTTTTAATATTTGAGCATCTTCGCAGGCTTTTTCGCTGTTGCCCATATCATTATATAACAGTGCACGCTGGCCAAAATAATTTCCAAGGCTGTCTTTTTTAATGTAGTCCGTTGCTTTATCTATACCCTCCTGATAGCGTTTTTCTTTGCTGTAAAAAGCAAAATAATCTTTTAAAATATCGTAGGTATTATTACCTGCTGCTATTTCATCTTCCAGCAATTTATAAGCTTCTGGCTTTTTTTCACTAGCATATAAAACTGTTCCATAAAGGTTTACAAACAATTTCTTATATTTTGCATTTAATAGATCGTACCCTTTTTTTACATTGTTATATGCTTCTTCCGGCTTCCCATTATCTGATAACTCTGCTGCTTTAAACAGGTAAGGAATTCCATTTTTAGGAGACCAGGCAATGGCAGAATTATAATAAATATCACCTTTTCTTTTTTTATTAAAAAATTCAAATTGAGAAGGTATAACAGCAATAATTGTGGCAGCTGTGTCTTTATTTTTATACCATTTTTTTAAATCTGCAATGGCAGGCTTGTCCATATTCAGCATAATCTCGCTGCCCATTTTGGTCATAAAAGCATTTTCATCTTTTGAATTTCTTTTAAGCAAAGTATCTGCAATAGGCAAAACAAGTTTATACTTTTTTCTTTTAAAAGCACTCTCCATTTGCTTCTTTAAAAGTTTGGTTGGCACAATAGGTACTACTTTTTTCTCCACGTTTGATGCAGGAATTATAATTGATTTTTGCTGTGCAAATAAAATATTGCCACAAAAACAAATGATCAATAACAGAATAATCTTTTTCATACAAGTTAGTTTTGGGTTAAGGTGATTTATATTTTTTATTTAATTATGATGATCGGAAAGTCGTTGCCATAGCTGTAGCTGGAAGGATATTGTTCTGTGCCTTTGTATTTTTTTGTAATCTCGGGTACTTTAATCTGTAGGTATGCATCCAATTGTTTTACAGTAAGTTTTTTGTCTGCGTTACCGGCGTCGCCTTTAAATGCTTCCAACAAACAGTAAGTAAATGAGCCATGGCCAAGCTGCTCAAATTCAGATGCAACTTGTTCGCTCCCGCTTGCCGTTAACCATTGTGTGCCGGTAGATCGTGCCAGTTGTGCAATGGCTTTTTCTTCAGCCGCTCCACCACGGGAGGAGGCTACAACTTCCAGCGCACCCGCACTGTGACAGGCATCTAATATAAACAGTTGTTTTTGCGCTTTAATATCTTTACTCATTTGCTGCAATGCCGCTGCGCTAAAACCTTTTTGTGCCAAGGCACCATCATTGCCATACATTTGCGTAACATCGTATGGTACAAGAAAAAACTCTTTCTTATCGTTAATAACTCCATGACCGGCATAATAAAAAACAAACAAATCCTGCGGTCGTGCAGCTGTTTTTATTTTTTCAAATGCTGCCATAAATCCTTCCCGTGTTGCCTCGCCGTCTTTTAAAAAGGTAGTATTCACTTTGCTGAATAAATTTTGAGAACCTTGTGTTATAGCAGCTACAAAGGCAGTTGCATCTGCATTTGCGTAATTTAAACTGTACTTTGGATTTTTATAAATATTTACACCTACCACCAATAGATGAAGCTGTATATCACTGCCTTCAGGCTTTGGGGGAACATTTAGAGGTTTATAATCTGCTATAATCTGTGCAGGCAAACTTTCTGTACGCTGGCTGTTTATTGCTACGGCTTTAAAATTATTTAAACCGGCATTCAGTATAACGGTAAAATTTTTGTTCAGTAGTTTTTCACCTTTGCTTTCATCTTCTGCAGTTAAATTTCTTGTACTGTGTACGAGTTTTCCGTTTTGATAAAGTCTGATTTCGCTTACTACATCTGATAATCCGTCTGCTTCAGTTTTTATAATTACCTGTTCCTTATCAGTTTTAATGATAGAAATGTCATCTGTCACTTCAAGATTACGGTCTTTTGCATCCAAAGAAATTTTAATTAGAGGTGCAGATTTAAGGTTATTTATATCAACCACATTATCGGGCAGTGTATTATCCCAAATTTGTTTCAATAAACCAGGTACATAATATTTTTCAAATAAGCTTTCAATAGGAATAATTTCTTTACCCTTGGTAAAATACATTTTTTTTAATGCTCCTTTTGTGGCATCAAAACGCCCATCATCTGTAAGAAAAACCCAGTCACCGGATTTTTCAAACATATAAAATTTACCCATTTTTCTTTTTTTAACAATATCCCAAAGACAAAGTCCTCCGTACTCTTCGGTGAGCATATAACGTTCGTTGTGCAAAAAAACAAAGCCATTTACGCCATCACCTGTTCCCTGCATTTTACCATCCTGTTTATTATTAATGATATCTACCAAACCTATATCAGAGCCGGCATCTACATTTAATGCTACAGGAATTTGCGTGGCTGCGTATTTTCCTGAAGGAGAAATAATAGTTGGAAAATCTGATGTTGGAAGCTGCACATCTTCTCCAATTTGCTTTCCTGTTTCAGGATTTAGGTAAATTAATTTACCATTGGAAGTGAACATTAATTTTTTACCATTTTCTACAAAACGAAGGTTTTTAATGTTTACGGATCCATGTATCCATTTTTCATTCCTATCAGCAAGATCAACACAACAAATAAAACTGCTGGAATCCTCTACTGCTTCGGCAAACAAAATCATTTTTGTATTATCGGGGGAAAAATCACAAAATTTATTAAGCCGTTCAGTACCGTTAATATGCAGACCATAAGGTATATCTACTATGTACAATACTTTCAGGGTTTTTAAATCCATCACATATATGCCTTCATTACTGGTGAGCACAATAATATTGAGTGCATCAAAAATTTGCATACCTACAAATTTTTTATCCAGGTTTTTTATTTTGGTAATTGGGTCATACATTATTTTCGCATCATTGGCATTAAAGCGAAGCATACCTTGTTCATCATTATATAAAAAACCCGTTTCGCCATCTGCAGTAAGGCGGTACAAAAAACCACTGTAGTCACTTTTAAAATCCGGATCTACAAGGCGCATGTTAAATACGCCGTTATCAAAATTTAAAAATCTGTCCTTTAAACATACAGCATCTTTATTTTTATAGACAAATTGTACATAAGAATCTAAAGGAAGAAAGCCATAATTGGATATTTCAGCATTTGTGCTGCTGTTAATTTTACTCATGTTGGTACCGGCTATATAATAATTTCCCGAAGGAGATAGCGCAATATTTTGTATAAAATGTATTTGGTAATTTAATACTTTATCAGGCATCTTTGTACCGAAAGAGAACTCTGTTGAGTTAAACAGCACAAAATTATCGAGAAAATATAATAATATTTTTCCTGAAACAGAAGGGTATGGTTTTACCTCACCTACCGGATTATAAATAGTTTGTGTGCGAAAAATTACTTTCGACTTTTTTACCGGGGTAAAATTTTTACCGTTAATTTCTTCAACATAAAAAACATTTTCTATTCTACCGGAAAAACTAATTATATCTCCGTTAGGCAAAAAACTGTATGGATATGAATTGGAATTGTTTGGAAAAGTTTTTAGCATTTTACCTGTTTCAGTATCCATTAGCCAACTGGTATTCTTTGGGTCAGAAAGCAACAACGTTTTACCATCCGGCGATATATCCAATCTTTTAACGTAAACATAATCGTCAGGTTTTACGGCTATATTTTTTAATAATTCGTTGCGTCCCGTGGCACAATTAATTCTTTCAATAATCAGGCTGCCATTGTCTTCAACTCTTCTTCCGGTGGCATACAATGTTTTTCCTTCAGCAGAAAAAACCATTGCTGTTCTGTAACCAAGGGCAGCAATTTTTTTGGTTATGATAAACTTATCAAAGTCAAACAAAAAAATACTGTCAGCAAACTGCATGGCAAGCGTGGTGCTACCTGCATTTATGGTCATTGCAACTTTGCCTTCGTCAAACCTTTTATTATTTTTACCGCCGGGTGTAAGATTTTTTAATAAACTACCCGTTTTATTATCCCATACTTTTATACCGTCTTTGCCTGCAGATACTACCCATTTATCATCTGGCGAAATAACCACTGAATTTGCCTCATGAGTAGCAGGAATAATAAGCTCAGGGCGTTGTGCATAAAGATTTACTGAAGAAAAAACAGTAATCATTAAAATACAAGCAGGCAGCAAATATATTTTTAGCAGGTTATTTTTCATACAATTACTTTTTTATTACTATACTAAGGCAGGTTTTTGTCTGCAAAAATTTTAGCAGTTACAAATCAAATTATTACTGGTGTTTAATTTCCACCATCAGTGGTACAACCGTTCCTGTTGTTACTATATTGTCATCATCTGATACAACTAAGTTTCGGGTAGATAATTTTTTGGTACTAAAGCCCACCTTGTCTTTCGAGTAATCCACTTTCGATTTATCAATGAGCTTATTGCCAAGTACAGATTTAATTTTGTCACTTAATGCTCCCTTCATATTGTTCATTTTTTCTGCCATCCCTTTTGCATCCAGCTTGCTGGCGGAGTAAAGAATTAGCAGGTAATCTCTGCCCCTGTTTTCATCCATCTTTATCACTTTTGTATCGGATGGAAATGCTATTGTGCTGTTGCTTCCCACTAATGTGGAAATATTATCTGCATAAGGCAATATTAAATTCACCTTGCCTGTAAGATCAGACGCAAAGGCATAGACGTAGGCTTCTTTGTCAACATTCATGTAAAACCTGAATTTGGTGCCGCTACTGTAAGTGTCAGCCATTTTATAAGCTACCAGGTCTTCTTTGGCTGCGGGCTCATCATCTTCAACCGTAAGATTGCGGGTGCTGGTCTTAATAATAGGCATGTTGTCGCCGTTGTTTAATTTAAACTCTACATCGCCACTCAACGTAAATGTTTGCTCTTGAGGTTTTGGTTCCGGTTTAGGCGTTGGTTTTGGTTCCGGTTTAGGCGTTGGCTTTGGTGTGGGGGTAGGGTCGGGTGTTGGGTTAGGCTTTGGTTCGGGTGTTGGTTTTGGGGAAGGGGTTTCATTCGGCGCCAGGGAGTTTGGATCAGCAAATACCTGTAAAGCCATAATGCAGTAGCGGGTAAAGTCGCTGTATTTCATCCACACATAACCACCATCGGCCCAAGCCGAGCCCCAACTATTCATGATTCTAAAAGCGCCACCAGCCTTTTCATCATCGTAGCCAACAATCGCCATTGCATGGCCGTTATGTGTCCAATCTTTCTGTACCTCACTTGGGTCTGAGGTCCAAATTGCAGATTTTATTTCAAAAAAACTTTGTGGAATATGAAAGCCACCCGAAACAGGGCAGCCTTCCGACAAAGATTTTTTTACGCTGTTGATGAATGCATCAGGTTCATGATAGTATTTGTCATCTTTTATCAAACCTTTTCCAATGTACAGGATGGCGGCATCTTTTGCTTTGTAGTTTAAAGCTTCATCCTTTGCAGTTTGCGTTAAGGTAGTTCCACATTGGTAAGGCACTGTTGATAGTAAAGCATCACCACTTTTTATAATCGTTAAGATGGCTTGGATTGGGTCCGTCCCAGTTTGACAATCGTTGTCGCCTTCATTTTTAATTTGCTCATATAAAAAAGTGGGTGAAAAAGCGTATTTATTTATCATGGCTTTGTCTGTTAGGTTATGTGTTTTAGCATACAAAATTGTAGCAACCGCATAACCGTTCGCAAATGCAGTGCACGTGCCGTGTTTCCCTTGGTTATAAGGTGTTGGGCAATATTTTTCCAGGCTATAACTGGATGGCATCGAGGTAAAACTTCTAAAGGAGAGTTGTACTTTCTGAGGTGTAGCTTCAATTGTTACAGGATTAAACGTAGCACCTGTGCTGTATTGTGCTGTGGTAGAAAGACAAAATAGTGAAACGGTTAATGCGCAGATTACTTTTTTCATACTTTTAGTTTTTGGTCATTCGCCAAACAAGCGAATAATATCCTAGTTATTTAATATTGTAAATATCAAGATATAAATTAAAGTTTATGTACGTGTTGTTGGGTATATTTAATATATTTTAATAACAGAATTACCGGTAAATAATAATGCAGCTTTTTGATTATTTTGGGGTCGTATCAATTAAGGGCTTTTAACAGAACTGCTATGAATGCATGCAAACTGTCCCCCTTCTCATGCTTTCATAGGCTTTACTTTCAAGACCTGCTGTAATTGTCTTGCAAAAGTTTCTACTACATACTTACATCTGGGGTCAAAATCTGCATATATAACTCATATTAATCCATTGTCGTTCCAATTGCTACCCCAATTATTAAGCACTCTAAAAGCACCCCCTTCTATTTTATCATTGTAGCCAATCACACACATAGCATGGCTGCCGTGTTTCCACTCGTCAAACTTTTCTTTCTCTTCAAGAGTCAAAATAGGTGAATTGATTTTATTAAAACTCGGTGGCAACAAAAAAGAGATTGCAACAGGGCTTCCTTCCACGAACGCCTTTTTTACTATTTCCACAGTTTCTTCTGAAGTTTTTACAAGAGCATCATCTTTTAAAATTCCTTTTTGTGCAAATAAAATAGATGCATCTGAAATGGTATAATTTAAAGCTTCTTCTTTTGCGCCATTACTTATATTGGCAAAGCAAGTGTAGGGAACAGTTTTAAGAGTAGCTACTCCTAATTTTGTAAGAGAAACTATTGCATTTATTGTATTGGCTGCACCCGGGCAATCATTATCTGTAGCATCCTTGACCTGTTGGAATAAAAAGGAGGGCGATAAGGCATATTTGTTTATAATATTTTTGTCTGTGAGCCCATGTGTTTTAGCATATAATATAGTAGACATACCGTAACCTACATCCCACGCTACAGGTACCATATTGGCCCTGATCTCCGGGTGTGGGCATATATTTTTCCATAGAAAATTTAGTTGGTAAATTAGCAAAACTTCTTTCAGAAATTTGGATTTTCTGTGATGCTTTTGCCAATGCTGCCAAATCAATCACTTCACCCGTTCCTGTGTAGTATTGGGCATTAACAAAACTGTATGAATACAAGGAAATAATTAAGAAAAGCTTTTTTATATTATTCATTTATAGTTTTTTGGAGTTTGTATTAATTTGTTATTAAAGCTTATTTAAATATCTCTTATAATTTTCATTTCTTATTAAATATTTTAATAGTATTTGATTTTTAAAATTTACGTTATCATTAAAAATACATAAATAAAATTACTATTTCAACCCCGCCCACATATACCCATCATTGGGTATTTTTTAATGCTAGAGTTTTTTATAAAAGAAATAAAATCATTACGATTAACTTCACCGCTATAACTTTTAATAACAAACCTATTCAACAGAAATGAGCTACATCGCATCCATTTATGCCCGCCAAATTTTAGACAGCCGGGGTAACCCTACAGTAGAAGTAGATATTCTTACAGAAAACGAAAGACTGGGTCGTGCAGCTGTACCAAGTGGCGCAAGCACTGGCATACATGAAGCAGTTGAATTGCGTGACAATAAAAAAAATTACTACGGCGGCAAATCGGTTTTAAAAGCTGTAAATAATGTAAATACAATTTTAGCCGAAACCCTTGTTGGCTGGGATGTTGCTGATCAAACCGGAATTGATGTCATGATGTGTGAGCTTGATGGTACTGCAAACAAAAGTAAATTAGGCGCAAATGCAATGTTGGCAGTAAGCCTAGCAGTTGCGAAAGCCGCAGCATTGGAGGCTAATTTACCATTGTACAGATATATTGGCGGGACAAATGCTAAGATTTTGCCTATCCCGATGATGAACATTTTAAACGGTGGGGCGCATGCAGATAATAAAATAGATTTTCAAGAATTTATGGTAATGCCAGTGGGCGCCAAAACTTTTAGTGAAGGTTTGCAATGGGGTGTTGAGATTTTTCATGCGCTTAAAACCGTACTTAAGAAAAAAGGATACAGCACAAATGTGGGGGATGAGGGTGGTTTTGCACCAAACATACAAAGCAACGAAGAAGCAATAGAAACAGTATTGGAAGCAATACAGGCAGCAGGTTATAAAACCGGTAGCCAGATTGGTATTGCCATGGATGCCGCCAACAGTGAGTTGTGGAATGCCAAAGAGAAAAAATACATCTTCCATAAGAGCGACGGAAAGAAAATGACAAGCGAGCAACTGGTTAAGTACTGGGAAAGCTGGGTTAAACAATATCCAATTATTTCTATTGAAGACGGTATGGCCGAAGATGATTGGAAAGGCTGGAAAATGATGACGGAATCGTTGGGTGAAAAATGCCAGATTGTAGGAGATGATTTATTTGTAACCAATGTTGATCGTTTAGCAAGAGGAATAAAAGAAGATATTGCCAATGCATTGTTGGTTAAAGTGAACCAGATTGGAACACTTACTGAAACTATTAATGCAGTAAGCATGGCACAGCAGGCAGGTTACAATACTATTATGAGCCACCGCAGCGGCGAAACTGAAGACAGTACGATTGCTGACCTTGCAGTTGCATTAAATTGCGGACAAATAAAAACCGGTTCTGCAAGCCGCAGCGACCGCATGGCAAAATACAACCAGCTTTTAAGAATTGAAGAAATATTGGCTGACAGTGGCCAATATCCAGCAGGAAAAATAAAATTCGGCAAATAATCACTAATTTGGCAGTATGAAATTTATTACTCCTGTTTTAAATGTTTTAAAAAACAAATACTTTATTGCAGCTGTAGGGTTTGTAGTTTGGATGTTATTTTTCGACCCTAAAGATTGGGGCCTGATGACATCCAGAAACAATAAATTAAAAGAATTGAAGCTGAGTGAGCACCATCTAACAATATTAATAAAGGATACTAAAAAGGAATTATCTCTTTTAAAGACTGATGCAGCATCGATTGAAAAATATGCAAGAGAGAAGTTCTTTATGAAAAAAGACAATGAAGACTTATTTATAATTAAAACGCCACAATAATATTGATCATCAAACAATATGTTTATTATGTTTGCGTTATTAGTTAGTAAAGAGACTTTTTTAACCATTTAAAAGAATTTATGGCGAATATCACGCAGGATGACCTTCTTAACTATTTGTATAATGAGGGTTCTGCAGAAAAGATAGAATACATAAAGCAATTATTAGAAACAGATATTGACTTGCAGGAAAGATTTCAGGTTCTAAAAACTGCAAAATCTCGTCTCGATCAAATAAAACTAATATCCCCGAACAGCAGATCGGTGGATAATATACTTAATTATGCAGAACGAGGCGTTATAGAGCTGAACTCACACGATTAAAAACAATTGTTATAAAACCTTATGGCCCGTACTTTAAATTGCGGGCTTTTTTATGAAAATAGGTGACAGATACAAATTCATTATTGCATATTTTTTAGAGCATGCGCCTGAAGCGGAAACAGAGTTAATTTATGATGATCCCTTTCAGTTATTGGTATCGGTAATTTTATCTGCACAATGCACAGATAAAAGAGTGAATATGACCACTCCTTTTATCTTTGGAAAATATCCTGATGCTTTATCAATGAGCAAGGCAACAGTGGAGGAACTTTTTTCGTTAATAAAAAGTATATCATACCCTAACAACAAAGCAAAACATTTGGCAGGTATGAGCAAACTGCTGGTGGATAAATATCACGGGGTTGTACCGATGACGGTAGATGAATTGGTAGAGTTGCCGGGTGTTGGCAGAAAAACTGCTAATGTAGTAACTTCTGTAATTGATGAACAACCAAACATGGCAGTTGATACGCATGTGTTTAGGGTTAGTGCAAGAATAGGGTTAACCGTAGGTGCAAAAAATCCTATAGCAACCGAAAAGCAGTTAATAAGACACCTCCCAAAAGAATATGTGTACCGTGCACACCATTGGTTGATACTACATGGCCGCTATACCTGTGTGGCAAGAAAACCAAAATGTGCCAACTGTGGGCTGAAGTCGGTATGCAAATTTTATGTCAAGCATGAATTTGAATTTTTAAAAAGCAAAGCGTAATGCATTATTTTGTAAATTTATCTTAAAATAACAATTTATATCTTCAATAATTATCGTAATGAAAAAGATATTTTTAACTACAGGTTTAATTATTGTTTTATTGATTGGTTCAAAAAATACCTGTGGCCAGTATTATTTTTTTGATGGTGAATATTACGATAATCCTATTTTGTATGAAGCCGGCATATCATTAAATGCCATGAACTGCCTTACCGATTTGGGCGGGAAAAAAGGATTAGGAACAAAATTTTTGAAAGATTTAAACTTAGGTAAAACACATTTAAGCGGTGGCGTTTTTTTTAGTGTTGCATACAAAAATGCAGTTGCATTTAGATTAGAAGGTACTTTTGGACAAATTTCAGGAAACGACAACGTTTTGGTGGGCATTACAGATATTGCCAAAGAACGCTTTAACAGAAATCTCAATTTTAGGAGTTATATAACCGATGTAACAGCTATGCTGGAATTACATCCCATGTATATTTTTATTGATTGGCCCGCAAAAGAAACTACACCTCCCCGCACCTCTCCTTACATTGTTGGAGGTATTGGTTATTTTTCTTTTAACCCACAAACAAAACAAGGTAACAGGTACATCGATTTGCAACCGTTATCTACAGAAGGCCAAGGCTTTGCCGAATATCCTGAGAGAAAAGTGTATAAATTAAATCAGATAAACATCCCTTTAGGTGCGGGTGTAAAGTATGAGGTATCACCACTCATAAATGCACGAGCAGAGGTAGTTTACCGTACAACTTTTACTGATTACCTTGACGACTTAAGCACTACTTATATTGATCCTGCTTTGTTTGATAAATATTTCGGTGTAGGTTCTCAGAAAGCCATTAACGCAAGGGCACTTTATGACCAGCAACTGGAAAAACACGCAGGCATTAATGGCAGAAGAGGAAATCCTAAAAATACAGATGGTTACTTTACTGCCTGTTTAAAAATAAGCGTAATTATTGGCAGAGAAAGAATAAGAAGATAAATTTTAATTTATAATATATTTTAAAACAGAAAGCCATTTGATATTTTTCTGTCTTTTTCTTTATCTGCTTCTTTTTGGGTCTCATCATCATTCAAACCATCTTTCAACACCCTCACAAGTGATGATATGGGCTCTTCCATTTTATCCTGTGGGTCAGGTGTATGCAATGTTTCAGGCTCCGGCTTTACAGCTGTATATTTATGCTGCTCTTTTCGGTTTTTATTTTCCTCTTTATGGCCTGTCATAATAATTTTGTTTTAGTTAGATAAACTTTCTTGCAAATCTTTTACCATAATTGTAAACTACTCACCTGATTAATACAGACTGCTTATTCTTTTACAATAGTTTGTTTAATATGATCTTTTACAGAACTGAATGCTGCAACTTTTTTAAGATCGTAAATCAGCATAATAAGTCTTTCTGTTAATGCAATACCAGATAATCTTTTTATGTAAAATGGCAAATTAAATAAATTGATATCTATAAATTCCCATGGATGAAAATACAGAGATAAATAACCATCTTTTTGTAAGGTTTGCAAGGCAAGCTTAAGGAAAAATTTATAAGGGAAGTTTTTAAAACTAAGCCAAAACAAAGGTATACGCAGATTAGGAGTAACAGACCCCGGCATTCTTAAAAAACTATTTTCTCTGTAAAAAGTTCTTGATAGATGAAGGTTATTATATCGACCCGGTAAAAGAGTTGGATTGATAGAGGCATCGTAAAGGTAACCTGCATTTTTAAGGTCAATAACATTTACCGGTTTCATTCTTGGCATTCTAAAACCCTCTACAGGCTTACCAGTAATATCCTGCAACAGTAGTTTTGATTCGAGCAGATCAGATGTTTTAAATGTAGAATGAAAAAGTGAATGAGAAGCAATTTCATGTCTGGCTGATAAATTTTTAATTGCATCGGGATAAGTTTTAGCAAAAGAGCCCGTAGTAAAAAGTGTACATGCAATAGCATGTTCATTCATAACATTTGTAATTACATCCAGTCCTTCTTTACCAATTTCCATCTGCCGATTTAAAGTAATCTCTTCTTTAAACTCAAGTGGCAAATCAAATTCTTCCACATCAAACGTCAGCAATATGGTTGGTTGTTTAAGCAGCATCATTTAAAGCTGGTTTATTTTCTCTTGCCCGGGAAAGATTAACCTTTAAAAATTGTTTGGTATAAAGCTGCACACTTAAGACTATCCAAATTACAAAGCAAGGCAAGGCTTTTAAAGAATAAGGTCTTACGATATGTGTGCGCACATAAGGTGTAAAAATATCTGAATAAGAAAAACAGGTTAACAACAATGCAAAAATAAACAGGGCATTATTTATTTTTGTGGGCATTTGCATTAGGTACCAAACACAAACCATGGGGAATGCAATAATGTAGGTGGGCGATTCTGAACTCGTATTAAAAATAACAACGGCAATACAAACCGAACAGAGTATATAAAGTTTGAAGCGGAGATCTTTATAATACGCAACATGTATAAACTGAAAAGCAAACATAACAGCCGCAAAAAAAAGTACCCAAATTGTTTTAAAATTGGGCAAATTAAATATGCGTTTTATCATGCCCATCACACTAATATCCTGAAGGTCGTTGTGAATATCCATTCTTATATTTTTAGCTGCCTTTTCTGCAACTCCATTGTACCAGTCCACATAAGAATGTGTAGCAAAATAAGAGCCCGCAATCAGCATCGGTAATAAAAACAAAACAACAGACCATATAACTGCCCAAGCTATAAATGACCATTTTTTTTCATTAAAGAAAAAAAATGCAAATCCTACAATACCGTACAGTTTTATAAAAGTGGCCAATAAGATAAAGAGCAGTGCCCAACCGTTTTTTCCTTTTTCAGCATATACAAAACCCAAGATAAGCAGGGCAAGTATAAAAGGGTTTATCTGGCTCCATGCAGTGTTGTTGAGCATTTCGTTACAGCTAAAAATAAGTACTGCATTTTGCCATTGTTTTTGAATAGGCAGTTTTCTTATGGCAAAATAAAGTATCCATGCATTAAACAGACTCCAAAAAATAAAACCAAGTTTTACAGGCAGCAATGCAAAAGGCGCAATTATTATACTGAATATTGGTCCGTATAAATTTACATCCGCATATTCTAAAGGGTATTCATTATATAAGTTTAAGTGTTGAAGGCTGTGGTAAAATACACTTCTAAAAATGATAAAATTATTAATGTGGTTATCTTTTACCAGTGTATGGATAATACTGATAACCGGAAGGCCAAACCACAGTAAAATGGCTAAACGCCCGTTATATAAAAAATCTCCCAATAACACCCACTGCTTTGCCTGTTTTAATCGTGTAAGTGACTCCATTAAAACAGCGCTTTTATTTCATTTATAATGTAGCGTGGTCTTTGTTTCGACTGCATAAATATTTTACCTAAATAAAGACCTATAATACCGAGCACCATTAATTGCACTCCGCCAAAAAAAGCGATGGTAGCAATAACAGATGCCCAGCCTGAAATAGCTTTTCCGGAATATAAACTGTAAAGCACATACGGCAGGTATAAAATTGAAATAAATGATGAAAAAAAACCTACATAAATGGCCATGGTAAGCGGCTTTGTACTAAACGAAGTAATGTTGTGCAGAGCAATTTTCACAAGTGCTTTGGTAGGATATTTTGTTTCGCCGTTTAACCTTGCTTCCGCTTTATATGGTATACCGACTTGTTTAAAACCAACCCATTTAAAAAGTCCCCTAAAAAAAGGAGCGTCTTCCTTCATTTCTCTTATTACAGCAAGTACTTTTTTATCTATAAGTTTAAAATCAGCAATACCATTTTCCAGTTCAACATCTGCCAGTTTCGACATTACCCAGTAAAACATTTTCGAACTGGTCTTGGCAAAAAAGGATACGTGCTCATTGCTTTTTTCCCGATAGGTATAAACGACATCATTACCTGCCTGCCAGTGTTTTATTAGAGTCGGTATTAATGAAGGAGGATGTTGCATATCAGCATCGATAGTAATTACCGCATCAATTGCTGCAGGTATATGTTGAAAGCCTGCAAGCAATGCAGCTTCTTTGCCAAAGTTTTTTGAGAAACTAATATAAGCAACCCGTGCATCTACAGCTGCAAGTTGTTTAATTACATTTAGAGTTCCATCTTTGCTTCCGTCATCAACAAAGAGTATTTTATATTGGGAATTTAACACTTCTTCAAAAACTTTGCTGATAGCTTGGTTGATGGCTATTGCATTTTTTTCCTCATTATACAAAGGTATAAGTACAACAATCGTAAAGGGTTTGTTAGTACCTGCGTTCAAGGTGTGTATTTTAAGTTAATAATGATAAATGAAGGTATAATATTTTAATTAATATTGCCCGCAAGCTCACTAGCAAACCATTTCGTTTGCTATAATTTCAAATTTTCTTACAAAAAAATAACCCTTCTGCATTAATCTATTCTCAATAATGGAATGTCGGTGGTCTTCTCTTATAACTAGATCTTTCACAAATTTCAGATTGATTGATTTTACATCCTCTATTGTCCGGATTACAAAAACATTCATTTGGCTATCAACCATGTATTTACTTTCACCATTAACGTATTTCAGTAAATGCCGGCTTCAGAGATCCATTATCCACTTCTTTGTAAATTCTGTATTTATATGCTAACGACTGTGGATTTAAAAAATGGGATGAAAATTTAAGAATGTAAAACATATATAATTGTCATTCTACGAGAGTATTCTGCATTTAGTAACCATGTAATCAGATAACAATTGGGGCCCATTTTCACAAAAAATTCCCTCTTATACCATCTCAAAAGTTAAAATAGGAGTATGAATCCCATATTTTAGAGTATAAATACGCTTTTTACCGTATTTTTCTTATATTTTTTTAGGTAGATATACGATTGAAATACAATTACATACAACAAAACCTTTATATTATTCTGAGCTTTTACGCAGCATCTCAACGTAAAATGAACTAAAAGACAAAATATTACGTATATTTTGTACAAGAAATTCTAACGTATACTCGAAAATTGCCTGAGTGATACCTAGAAATTTTGTTACCATTATGAAACCACAAAAAACTATCCTTAAGAAAGCAATTATATGCTTTTTTAAAAAATTGTCTTTTAGACAATCTGCCAAAATACTAACAGTAATATTTTTAATTGCATCAGGTTTAGCTTTTGCTCCTGTGGTTGCCCAAACAACTATTACCTGGGTTGGTGCAGGTACTTATACGGGAACCAATACTTCAATAGGACAAGATTTCGATAACATTATAAATTGGGACCTTAAAAGATTGCCAACATCTACAGATAGTGTAGTAATACCTTTTACAAATCCAGGTACAATAAACCTTAGTAGAAATGATACAATAGGGAAACTGAGTGTCTATTTGCTTCATGACAATTTAAATAACCTAAACAACAACAACAATCCGGTTTTTTTTAATGTAGGTGCCTACTCCTTGACCGTTAAAGGCACAACCGTTCTGGATGTACAGGACGATCAGCCAAATAACTCAATAAGCTTGGGTGTAATCGATGCCTTCTCTTCCGGCACCATTGATTTTATGGGAGATGTAGTAGCAGGTTCTACCAATGTTAAATATGGTGCGGGTTTTATGGGCAACCCAAACAGTACCATTATTTGCCGTGGTAATTTAACCCTTAATATAAGAGCACAAGTAGCAAAAGGGTATGAGCCGGGTACTTTGTTATTTGATGGCACAGGCACACAAAACTTCATTTTTAATAACACTGTATATTGTAGTTTTAACAATGTTGTTATAGGTAAAAACAACAACCCTAAAGTAATAATGGGTGGCACTACTACGCCTGACAATATTTTAGGTAATCTTACCATTAACGGCAGTGCAATATTGGATCTTAACACACGCCAGTTAAATAGAAGCTCAGTAGGTGGCAGCCTCTTTTTAACAAATACGGCTACATTAAGGGCAGCAGGCTTATCAAGCACTTCAAACTATGGTTTAATAGTGGGCAGTAATTTCCCATCAGGCTTTACCAATGTAATACTAGATTCTACAAGCACCGTAGAGTTTTACGGCACAACACAAGCTATTCCCGGTGCGGCACAACTTATTAAAGGTTATGGCAATTTAACCCTTGTAAACAGTACCAAAACACCAAGCAGCAGTTTTGCTATGTATAGAAACTTAACCATCGCTGTAGGTACTACAATGGCCTTAAACAATTTTGATGATACACTTAAATCAAACAGCCAAACAACGGCTTATGTATCTGCAGTGCCAACTTCTGCAGTAATTAGTTATGGCACAGGAGGCTTTATTGTGGAGCGCTATTTAGCTGCTTACAAATCATGGCGTTTGCTCGCAACACCTGTTGATACTGCTACATCGCCTACTATTTCCGCTGCCTGGCGGGAAGGTAATTCAGCATTTAGTTCAACAGGTTATGGTACGCAAATTACAGGACCACAGGGTCCATCTACAGCAACTAGCAGTGCAGGACTCGATATTTATACACAAAGAGGATCTTTAAAAAGTTATATACCGGCACTTAATAATTATGTAGAAGTTTCAAATGCAAACACTACAAAAATTGCAAACACTGCCGGTTACTATGTATTTGTAAGGGGCGATAGAGGGGTGGCAATTTCTGGTACGACAGGTGCAACCAACCTTCGTATAAAAGGGAGAATTCGAACAGGAGACCAATCCTTTACAGTTCCAGTCAATAAATTTGCATCAGTAGGTAATCCTTTCCCATCAAAAATAGATTTTAGGACGATCCGTAATAGCCAAATTTCGCCTTCATATTATGTATGGAACCCTAGCGGTACGGGTTTAGGCACTTACAATGTAGGTAAGTATCAGGTATATGTAGATTATGGCGATGGCAATTATCGGCTTGGTGGCTCATCAGGTCCTATTCGCAATTACATTGAGAGTGGTCAGGCTGTATTTATCCAATCAATAACAGGTGGTGCAATAACCATTAAAGAATCAGATAAATTTGGTGGCAGCAGCCTTGTAAGTCGTGGTACAGAAACTCAAAGACAAGGCGTTAATAATGCGAATTTAGATATTAGTTTAATGACCAAAGACGCAAATGGCGAAGAAGTATTGGCAGATGCTGCTGTAATGAATTTTGATGCTACTAACAATAATGAAATCGACAATATGGATGTAAGAAAGATATTAAATGCATCTGATAACCTTTCTATTAAGAAAGAAGATACTAATCTTGTTTTCGAAAGTAGAAAAGGAATAACGGCTACTGATACCATCTTCTTAAATTTAAGTAATTCAAGAATCAGCAATTATCGTTTTAATATAGACCCTTCCAACCTGGTTTACCCAACATTGAAAGCCTTTATAACAGATAGATTTTTACAAACCGAGGCTCCTGTAAGTTTAACCGATGTAACAAATGTAAATTTTACTACTACAGCAGATGTTGCAAGCCGAGCTACCGATAGGTTCATGATTGTATTTAAGAATGTTGCGCCTGCAGTATTCACAGCTATTAAAGCAGTAAGAAACAATGACAACAGTGTAGCAGTTACCTGGAATATTCGCAACGAAAACGACATTAACACTTATAGCATTGAAAGGAGTGTAGATGGCCGAGAAAATTATACAGCTATTGACAATCAAATGCCCACCGCTAATAACTTTGGTTCGCCTTACTATACAGTTACAGATGCTGCTGCACCCAATGAAATGGTATGGTATAGAATAAAAGCTAATAACATCTCTAACGGTTCATTCTACAGCGATAAAGCTGCTGCAAAAGCCGTTGATGTAAATAACAAACATGGCATCAGCATGTATCCAAACTTGGTGGTAGATGGAAAAGTAAATCTGTATTTCAATAACCAGCCTGCAGGCAAATACAACATCAGCATTGTAAACAGCAAGGGAGAGCAGGTTGAATTTTCAACTGCTGAAATAAACAACAATGCAGGATTGAAAAACATTTTAATAAAAGAAGCTGCTGCAGGAATATACAGAGCCATTGTAAAAGATGAAAAAGGGATAAGTGTGGCAATTCCTTTTGTAAAATTGTAAGGCTTCAAATATATTTTATTAATAAAACTGGTGCAATACTTTAAAAGGATTGCACCTGTTTTATTTTCTACTTACACGCTTTCTCTTATTTCAAACATTTGTAAACGCTTTTATTTTGTTACTGCCGGTATGTGTTCTTCCAGCATTTTATTATTGAACTTGTCATAATACGTGCAACTCATTTTAACCATATCAACTGTCCATTTTAGCACACCCGTTTCGGCTGAATTATTACAAAACGATGGATAATCTGTTTGACCTCGTTGATGATTTTTTAAATAATGCTTAAATCTTTCTTTGTCGCTAATGTTAGCAATATTTAAAACTGTGTATGCAGACTCTGTTTTAAGCTGATAATCGTTATCCCCAAAATACAAAGCATGTCCATCCCTTACATAAAAGTCATATTTTTTTACGCCTAATTTAATAAGTTCCTGCACATAATTTTGAAAATCAGCACCACTCTTAACGATAGCATGTGCATCTTTAATATCTTTTAATGTAAACATCTTTTAATTTTATTATCAACAGTATGGGTAAATAAATTCTAAGTACATTATAATTTTATAAAGCTAAATTATGAGTTTAGAGCGTGTTAAGAAGTTACAAAACCTGCACAATTAAAAACTTTAAATAGTGTGTATTTTCCTGTCCGCTTATAATAGGATGATCGGCTGACTGTGCATTAAATACAACCTGGCGTACCCTTCTTTTTGCATCTTTTGCTGCCATGAGAATGATATCGTAAAACAGAGCAGGCTGCACCAGGTTTGTACAACTCGACGTTACTAAAAAACCACCCGGTTTTACAAGTTTAATACCCCGCAAATTAATTTCTTTATAACCTGCAACAGCTTTTTCAATACTGCTTCGGCTTTTTGCAAAGGAGGGCGGGTCAAGCATTACAACATCCCACCGCTTTTCTTCTTTTGATAATATTTTGAGTATATCAAATACATTTACGCATTGGAAAGTACATATATCTTCAAATCCGTTTAGTGCTGCATTTTTATTGCACATATCAATGGCACTCTGCGAAATATCCAGCCCTAAAACTGATTTTGCACCATAATGTGCTGCGCTGATTTCAAAAGAACCTGTATAGCAAAATGTACCTAGTACATCAGCATTTTTTACAATATGCCGAATGGCAAAACGGTTATCCTGTTGGTCTAAAAAGTATCCGGTTTTTTGCCCGTTGGCGATATCAATATGCATTTTTATACCGGGTGTTTTATCATCAAAAGATTTTTCATTAATAATAATATCGGTATCAAATTCTGCTGAAAGAAAACCCTTGTGTTGTTCCATTCCTTCGAGCTCTCTTACGGGCACATCGTTGCGTTCGTAAATACCTTTTGGCGTAAAAATTTCATTCAATGCTTTTACAATCGATGGCTTCCACACATCAATTCCCAATGCAAGCGTTTGTATTACAAAATAATCGTTGAACTTATCAATAATTAATTGTGGAATATCATCCGCCTCGCCAAAAATAAGTCTGCAGTTTTCTGCATAACCAATCTTTTGACGGTAAGCCCATGCTTCCTTTATTTTCTTATAAAAAAAAGCATCGTTGATCGTTTCATTTTTATCTCGGGTTAATAAGCGTACCGATATCTGCGATTGTGGATTGTAATATCCCCGACCGATAAATATTTTATCAAACGTGTACACATCCACAATTTCACCCGGTGCTGCGGCTGTATCTTTCTCTTTGCCGGAGTTTATTTCATTTCCAAATATCCATGGATGACCACTTTCTACCCTGCGACTGATATTTTTATTGAGCACAATACTTTTCATGCTGCAAAAATAACCTTTTAAAATAAAGGAAAGTTTTGCAGAAGAGGTAGCCTGATAATTATTGATAATTTTCAGATTTAAAACAACAATCTGTTTTATGTAGCTTTAGTGTAGAACTTTTAAATTGGTGCATTAATAAAACTGTAAAACATTTATGGAAAAATTATTGAAGTTTGTAAAGCAACTGGAAATGAATGTTCCTAATTATGCGGAACAGCAAAAAGCTATCTCTGCCGCTAATGTTGGCTGGCATATTGAACACAGCCTGCTGGTATTTGTGCGCATAATTTCTGCAATGGAAACATCAGACCCTGCACTTTACAAAAGCTCTTTTAATTTAAAAAAATTACTGGTGTACACCCTTAATAAAATTCCAAGAGGCAGGGCCAAAGCACCTAAAATAGTACAACCAGATGGAGATATTATGCCCGATAAACTGCTGAACAATATTGAAGCGGCAACTTTAAAAATTAAGGCATTGGCTAATTTACATAAACACCATCATTTTGATCATCCTTATTTTGGAAAACTGAATTTAAAAGAAACAAATAAGTTTCTTGCAATACACACCAACCACCATCTAAAAATTATTAGGGACATAATGAGGGCAGGATGAGCATTGCTCTCTAACATACTTTTTTGTAAAATATCTAAGGTCTATCTGCTCGATGTAAAATTTTCAATTAAATTTTACAATTAAAATATGGACAGCTTATTGCCATTGATCTAATGTGCCACTTTGTACAAAAGAATGTTCAGTTTAATATTTCCATCATAAACAAAACAAAGCCTTACCGGAAACTGACCGGGTATAATTACTTTTTTATGAAAACGGAAAAATTAAATATTTTAACGGTTAACTGTGGCTCTTCCAGTATAAAATTTGCCTTATATGAAACTTACAGAAAGACCACCAAAATATTATCGGGGCACATAAAAAGAATTGGTTTGGATGATACTGCATTTAACATAACAAATCATATCACCGGAGCAACAGAGGAAATAAAAACAGCAACAAAGAGTTTTAAAGCGTCAGCAAAATTTTTAATTACCCGTTTAAAAAAAGAAATATGTTTTAACAACGTTGGTTGCATTGGGCATAGGATAGTTTATGGCTTGGAGCATACAGATCCGGTAATTATTGATAACCAATTATTAAATAAATTAAATAAAATAAGAGATTATGATCCCGATCATCTACCTGCAGAAATTGAGATCATTAAATTATTTAAAAAACAATTTCCTACACTTTTACAGGTTGCCTGTTTTGATACTTCGTTTCATACAACTATGCCGCCTGTTGCAAAAATTTTACCTATACCACGGCGCTTTGCTAAAGCCGGTATAAGGCGCTACGGCTTTCATGGCTTATCCTACACTTATTTATTGGAAAAGCTGAAACAAGCAGAAGGGGCTGACAAAAGTAAGGGCAAAATTATTTTGGCTCATCTCGGAAACGGTGCCAGTTTAGCAGCTTTAAAAGAAGGCAAAAGTATAGATACCAGCATGGGATTTACACCTGCCGGTGGGTTGGTAATGGGAACAAGAACGGGAGATTTAGACCCCGGGGTTGCCTGGTATATGATTGATAAAGAAAAAATGAACGCAAAAAAATTTAATAAGGTAATAAACCACGAAAGTGGTCTTTTAGGTGTTTCCGGAATTAGTGCTGATATGCAGGATTTATTAAAAAAAGAAAGTTCACATGTTTATGCAGCAGATGCCGTGGCATTATTTTGTTACCAGGTTAAAAAATGGATTGGCGCATATACAGCTGTATTAAACGGGCTTGATATACTAATTTTTTCGGGAGGTATTGGTGAGAATTCCCCTACAATCCGCTCCAGAATTTGTAAAGGATTTGATTATTTAAATATTGAGATAGATGAAAAAGAAAACATAAAAAACGCCATGCTTATTTCAACAAAAAAAAGTAAAGTGAAAGTATATGTAATACCTACCGACGAAGAAATAATAATAGCAAACAGCGCAAAGAAGCTGTTGAAAACTGAATTAAAAAACAAGTAATTATTAACAAAGAAAATTAAATTATGGAAGCACAAACTTTAAAAACAACAAAAGATAATATAACAGATGAGCTGCTTCATAATATAAACAGATACTGGCAGGCTGCTAATTATCTTTCAGTCGGGCAAATTTATTTATATGACAATGCACTTTTAAAAGAGCCTTTAAAACCTCATCATATAAAGCCGATGTTATTAGGGCATTGGGGTACTACACCCGGGCAAAATTTTATTTATGTACACCTAAACAGAATTATAAAAAAGTATGATCTTAACATGATTTATATTTCAGGGCCAGGTCACGGAGGTCCGGCAATTGTGGGTAATGTTTATTTAGAAGGCACTTACAGTGAAATATATCCCAACGTCAGTAAAGATGAAGAAGGTTTAAAAAAACTGTTTAAACAATTTTCTTTTCCCGGTGGAATACCGAGCCATGTTTCTCCGGAGTGCCCAGGTTCCATTCATGAAGGTGGCGAGCTGGGCTATTCCCTCAGTCATGCATTTGGCGCTGCTTTTGATAATCCTGATTTAATTGTATCATGTGTAATTGGAGATGGAGAGGCCGAAACAGGCCCTTTAGCGACTGCCTGGCACTCCAATAAATTTCTTAACCCTGTAACTGATGGTGTTGTGCTACCAATACTTCATTTAAATGGATATAAAATTGCCAACCCTACTATTTTTGCCCGTATTAGCCATGAAGAACTTGAACAGCTTTTTTTAGGATATGGATGGAAACCCTATTTTATAGAAGGTGATGACCCGATGCAAATGCATGAAAAAATGTCGCATTTGCTGGACACAATTGTGGACGAAATAAAAATAATAAAAGAAAATGCAGCACATAATAAAAATTCCCAACGCCCGCAATGGCCAATGATTATTTTAAAATCGCCTAAAGGATGGACAGGACCAAAATACGTAGATGGGTTAAAGATTGAAGGAAACTTTCGTGCACATCAGGTTCCTATAACAGACCCAATTACAAACCCTGAACATTTGGCTCAGCTTGAAGAATGGCTGAGAAGCTATAAGCCGGAAGAGCTTTTTGATGATTTGGGGCATTTACTTCCAGAGCTTGCTGAACTTGCTCCAAAAGGAAATCGTAGAATGGGTGCTAATCCGAATGCCAATGGCGGGCTGTTGCTCCACGATCTTCATATGCCTGACTTTCGTAATTATGGGATTAATTTACCGGTGCGTGGAAAGACCGGCCCGGGTGATACGCTGGTGCTTGGAAAGTTTATTCGTGATATTATTAAAGAAAATTCTAGCCAAAATAATTTCAGAATTTTTGGTCCGGACGAAACACTTTCAAACAAATTGAATGCTGTTTTTGAAACTACAAACAGGCAATGGGAAGCACCAATAATAGATGCAGATGAGTTCCTTGCTACAGAAGGGCGTGTAATGGAAATGCTGAGTGAACACCAGTGCGAAGGCTGGCTGGAAGGTTATTTATTAACAGGCAGACATGGCTTGTTTAACTGTTATGAAGCTTTTATTCATATTATCGATTCCATGTTTAACCAACACGCAAAATGGCTTAAGGTTACCTCGCATCTTCCATGGCGGAGAAAAATTGCTTCCTTAAATATTTTATTGGCATCACACGTTTGGCGGCAGGATCATAATGGTTTTACACATCAGGATCCCGGTTTTCTTGATCATGTAATAAATAAAAAGGCCTCTGTGGTGCGTGTGTATTTACCGGCCGATGCCAACTGTCTTTTATCAGTAATGGATCACTGTTTTCGTAGCAGACATTATGTAAATATAATTGTTGCAGGTAAGCACCCCTCACCTCAATGGCTTTCAGTTGAAGAGGCAGTATCACACTGTAACAGAGGCATAGGCATATGGACCTGGGCAAGCAGTGATAAGGATATGGAACCAGATGTAGTAATGACTTGTGCAGGTGATGTACCTACGTTGGAAACAATGGCTGCAGTAGCTATTCTTCGTGAAAAATTACCTGAACTTAAAGTGCGTGTTGTGAATGTTGTTGACCTCATGAAATTACAACCCGAGACGGAACATCCGCATGGATTAAGCGATGCTGATTTTGATACATTATTTACAAAAGGAAAGCCCGTAATATTTGCTTTTCATGGCTATCCAACCCTTATTCACAGGCTTACATACCGGCGAACTAATCACAGCAACATTCATGTACGGGGTTACAAAGAAGAAGGCACAATAACTACCGCTTTTGATATGACTGTTTTAAATGACATGGACCGGTTTCATTTGGTAATGGATACGCTGGATAGGCTGCCGCAAATAAAGGAACGAACTGCTTACCTGAAACAGGAAATGCAGGATAAACTTGTTGAGCACAAATATTATATTCGCAAACACGGTCTGGATATGCCGGAGATAAAAGATTGGAAATGGAGAGAATAGAAAAAACAAAAAATAATACTTGTAACCAGTAATGAATTACTCATTTTAAAAAAAACATGAGTATAAAAGATAATAGTGCAGTGGGTATTCTTAAAATGTAAAAACTAATCTACCCGTTAAAAAATATATAATAGTGAAGTCTTGTTCTAACAGAGATATTAAATTATTTACAGTAAGCACGATAGTTGTAGCAAATAATACACGGATTTTTAATAATAATAATTTATAAAATTTAAAATAAAACATGAAAAAAGTAATTATGGCAATAGCTATCATATTAGCTGCCACAACAGTAACATTTGCCCAAATGAAAACGGACAGCACTCATATGAACATGAAAATGGCGCATAAAAAATATACCTGTCCTATGCACCCCGAGGTGGTGAGAAGCAAACCCGGTAAATGCCCTAAATGTGGAATGAAGTTGGTAGCGATGAAAATGAAGGGAAAGAAAATAGCCAAACCAACTGGTGAAATGAAAATGTAATAAAAAAATAGACTTATCGGCATCTAAAAAAAGATGCCGGTTTTGGCGTCTTCAAAAAATAATTACGCATAAATAATTGAAGAAGCCTAAGTTTTATTGCCAGCTTCTTAATGCGAAAACTCTTGATAAAACAACTGCAAAATTTATATTACCAATATGGAATTATTTCCCACCGCGAATAACCCGTCAATAAATATTTTACCCAAGGATGGCGCTGTAAATTATTACGGGAAAATTTTTACCACAACTTTTGCTGATCATTACGTAGATAAATTATTGACTACCATTGACTGGAAAAATGACGAATCATTTATTTACGGAAAACTGATTGTTACCAAAAGAAAAGTAGGATGGTACGGCGATGAAGCTTTTGATTACACATATTCAAAAACTACAAAAAAAGCATTACCGTGGACAAAAGAACTGCTGGAAATAAAAAGAATGACCGAAGAAAAAACGGGTGAACAGTACAACTCCTGCCTGCTTAATTTATACCACAATGGCGATGAAGGAATGGGCTGGCACAGCGATGCAGAAAAAGAACTAAAAAAAGATGGCGCCATCGCATCTCTAAGTTTTGGTGCAGAACGAAAATTTCTTTTCAGACACAAAGAGGATAAAGAAACAATTTCAGTATTTCTGGAAAACGGAAGCTTGTTATTAATGCACGGCACAACACAAACTCACTGGCTACATAGAATGCCTCCTACAAAAAAAGTAATGACACCCCGAATAAACTTAACTTTTAGAACAATAATTGTTTAACCCAAAGCTTTTTTAAAATCTTCTATTAAATCTTCCACGTTTTCTATACCGATAGAAATACGCAACAAATTCTCGGGACTAACAGGATGTTTGCCTTCAGCACTTCTGCGGTGTTCAACCAAACTTTCCACTCCACCAAGGCTGGTGGCATGTTTAAAAATAGAAAGTTTTCCTGCAACATTTAATGTTTCTTGCAACCCGCCTTTTACTAAAATAGAAATGATGCTGCCAAAGCCATTGGTCATTTGTTGTTTTGCGATTTTATGATTTGGATGAGTGGTCAAGCCGGGATAAAAAACTTTTTGAATATTATTATGCTGTTCTAAAAAAGCGGCCATAGTAACAGCATTTTTGCATTGTGCTGCAAGGCGCATGGGGAAAGTCGCCAAACTTCTGTTGAGTAACCAGCAATCAAAGGGAGAAGGAACCGCACCTGCAATAGCCTGATATTCTCTTATATTATTTGCCGTTTCATTGTTGTGATTAGTGCACACAACACCACCTAAAATATCTGAGTGACCACTAAAAAATTTTGTAGAAGAATGCATTACATAATCTACCCCCATTTGCAAGGGTTTTTGCAAAATAGGTGTAGCAAAAGTATTATCGCAAGCAGTTGTAATATTATGTTTTGCCGCAAGTGCAACAATTGCTTTAATGTCTGCGATTTTTAGTTGTGGATTGGAGGGGGTTTCCATCCAGATTAGCTTTGTGTTGGGTTTTATAAGTTTTTCAATATTTCCAATTACCGTCATATCTGTTGAATCGAAACTTACGTGCCAGCGTTTAAAAAACTTATCCATCAAAAGACGGGTACCGTGGTAACAGTCATCCGGAAGTATAATGTGGCTTCCGGGCTCAAGTATGTTCTCAAACAAAGCATTTACAGCAGCCAGGCCAGATGAAAATGCAACGGCAGTTACAGATTCTTCTAATGCAGCAATTTTATTTTCAACTGTAAGCCTGTTGGGGTTGCTAATGCGAGTGTATACATGGTCATTAAGCGAGCCATCTGCTTTTCTTTCAAAAGTGGTTGAAAGATGTATGGGCTGTATAATGTCACTGCTGTAGGATGAGTTTTGATGTGCACCATGCACTGCAATGGTTTCTATATGCTGTTTTTTATTTGCCATAATTATTGATTTAAAGCTGGTAAGCCTGCGCAAATGTAACATACGGTTTCTTAAAAATAAAAACAGGTAACAGTATGTTGAATTAATATTTAGGCAGATAAAAATATCAGGTGATACAAATAAGGTAAGTCAGTGATTCTCGTCATATCCTAAAATTAAAATCAGTAATAATTTTACACAAAACGAAAGATATGTTAGGAGAACTAAATAATGATCAAATAAATAACCTGCTAAGTAGCCAGGTTGTAGGACGGCTTGCATGTACAGATGGCGAAAAACCTTACATCGTCCCGGTAACTTATACTTATGATGGTAAATATATTTATGGGCAGACGAACATGGGCAAGAAATTAAAAATGCTTAGAAAAAACTCAAATGTTTGTTTTGAAGTGGACCAGATGACTGACATGAGAAACTGGCAAAGTATTATTGTACAAGGCGAATTTGAGGAACTTAAAAATGAAGAAAAAGAAAAAGCAAGAGGAATACTTTTTGGGAATATTTTTTCTCTGGAAACAAGTAGTACCGTACATGCACATGAGCATGAAGTGACTACGATCGTGGAAGATGGTGATAGGGTAAAGTTTGTTATGTACAGAATTAAAATCAAAAAAATAACAGGCCGGTTTGAAAAACTTTAGGTAGATTTTTTATTGCCAAATTTCTACATTATCCTACTGATATAAATCATTACAATTCCTGATTGGCAACACAAGAAATTTATACCTATCATTTCATCTTTGCAGTTTAGTACTGTTAACAACAGGCAACAAGTTTATATAATTTGTTTAGTTTTTTAATGCAACTACGATTCTTTCAACCAAATAACAATGATATACAACCACGAGCGGTTTAAAAAACGTTTACTTACTGCAGCACTTTCGCTACTTTCCATTTCTAAAGCATCTGCGCAGGCCGCTGATAATATCATAAAAACAAACAGTAACTCTTTTGGATTATGGATTTTTGCAGGGCTAGTAATAATTCCTTTACTCTTTATAATTGGCAAATTATATTTAGATTTTAAACTTCAGTTAAAGAAAAATAATGAGTGGAATAAAGAAGGTACTACACTTAAATTTTCTCAATACCTTAAAAACTTTGACAGAGCGCAGATACATACTTTTGTAACCCTTAAAAAGAAAAAATGTTGTGGAAAATGCAAGGGAGATGGTGGTTGTGGTGTCAGTAAAAAAGTTGTAAGCATAATTATAGTATTGCTGTTTTTTGCAGAAAATATTTTTGCGCAGGCAGCAAAAGAAAATAAAGCTTTAAGCTCACAACCCGGTATCATTATCACTATTGTGTTGATGCTGATTCCTATTTTACTAGCGGTAATATTTGCACTCGCAAAAGCAAATAATGCCGTAAGGAATTTTGCCAATAATAAAAAGAAAAAGGAAGCGGGTACATTTGCTGAATATCTTCAAAACGTTGATGATGCTGCATTGCAGCAGGAATTTATTAAAAAAGACAACCTTCCGGTTTATAATTTAACCCACAGCGAACTTTCAGGTAATGAAAAAGCCGAAGACAGTAAAGGACTGTTAAGTAATATAAGCGATAAGCATGAAACACATTTTACAGCATCTAAAAGAAAAGCGGCCATTCGGCCAACATTAGATGCCGATATTACAAAACTGATTTTGTGGTATTTGGGTTGTGCAACTTTTTGGCTTGTGTTGGGGACAGGCATTGGAGAATACCTGGGAATAAAATTTGTAGCGCCTGATACAGATCACATCAGCTGGTTAAGTTTTGGCAGATTAAGGCCGGTACATACCAATATCGTCTTTTGGGGGTGGGCTTCAATTGCAATGATTGGGCTTGGTTATTATGTAGTACCTACTGTAAGCAATGCAAAAATTTACAGCATTAAGTTTGGTTGGATAGCGTTAGTGTGCACAAATATTATGGTAATCGCAGGTTCGCTTGCATTAATGAATGGCATCAACAATGGTGGCGGAGAATTTAGAGAATACATCTGGCCCATTATGGCATTATTTGCTGTTGCTTTGATACTCACTTTTATAAATTTCTTTTTAACCGTTGCAAAACGAACTACAAAAGAAATTTATATTTCTAACTGGTTTATACTTTCGGCGTTGCTGTTTACTATAATTGTTGCATTAACGGCTTATTTACCTTTTTGGCAAAATGGTATTGGCGAAACAATTGTGCAGGGTTATTTTATGCACTCCGGTGTAGGCATGTGGTTTACATTGTATGTTGTTGGTTTATTATATTATTTTATTCCGCAGCAAATTAACAAACCTATTTATGCTTATAGTTTAGGCATTCTTGCCTTCTGGACACAGATTATTTTCTACACAGTAATTGGAACGCATCATTTTGTTTTTAGTGCTATTCCGTGGTGGCTGCAAACAGTTGCCATTATTGGAAGTGCTGGTATGATAATTCCTGTGGTGGCTGCTACAATTAATTTTACAATGACGTTTAAAGGCCATTGGAATAAAATTATAAACAGTTACACTCTTCCTTTCTTTTTTGTAGCAGTAATCTATTATTTTTTGGTTTCTATGCAAGGCACGGTAGAGGCATTTAAGTTTACAAATCTGCTTTGGCATTTTACAGATTTTACTGTAGCTCATGCCCACGCAGGCTTTTACGGTATTATAACTTTTGCATTATGGGGTGGCATTTATGCCATTGTCCCAAGGCTAACCGGTAAAGAACCTCCGCAGCATTTAGTAGGTGCACATTTTTGGATAGCATTTATAGGACTTATTTTTTATGTTGTACCACTGTCAATTGGTGCTACCCTTAGGGGATTAATGTGGATGGATGGAAAACCGTTTATAGATAGTGTTGTTGTAATGTTTCAGTATTGGGTGTGGCGTGCAATAGGCGGGAGCCTGATGTTTATATCGCATGTAATTTTTGCATACAATTTTTATAAAATGGTAACAAAAGAAATTGAACCGTTGGATGTAAAAAACGAAGCGTTTCAACAACTTGGATTACCTCAAAAATAAGCTGTTAAAAACCTTATTTAAACGCTAAAAAATATTATTACAGATGAATGTTTTTAATGATCATAAAAAGTTATACTCAATTGCAGGTTTGCTGTTTTTAGTGCTTACTTATGTTACAGTCATAATGCCTGCTTTGCAAAATCAAAATAACAATGCACCGCTGCCTGGCTCAGTACCTTTGGCAGGTGATGCGCTGGCAGGCAAATCTGTTTATGTTGCAGAAGGCTGTGTGGGCTGCCATTCACAACAGGTAAGAAATATTGAAATGGATAAGGTCTTTGGCTCAAGGCCGGGTATGCCCGCAGACTATGCAAATTTAAAACGAATGAATGTATGGCAAAATACATCTACCGTTATGGGTACGGAAAGAACAGGACCGGATCTTACAAATATTGCAGAAAGACAATCCAGTAAAGACTGGCATTTAATGCATTTATTTAATCCCCGCTCAGTGGTGGCACAATCAATTATGCCTTCTTATGAATGGCTTTTCGAAATAAAAGATTCTGCTGCAAAAAATGATATGGTGGTAAATGTTCCGGCTGCATTTTTAAACGGCAGAAAAGGCAAGGTTATTGCAAAAAAAGAAGCGTTACAATTACTGGCATACTTGCTTACCCTAAAACAGATACCATTGCCTGACGGGACTAAACCAATGGAGTTCTTATATAAAAAAGAACAAAAAGAAGTTGCAGCATCAGGAGGAGAAGTAAAAGCCGGAGTTAATGGACAAACATTATACATAGCCAATTGCCAGAGCTGTCACCAGGCAAATGGCGAAGGACTTAAAGGTGCTTTTCCACCATTAAAAGGTAGCCCTATTGTTAACGGAGATAATTTGGAATTGTATGTAGATATCATAATGAATGGTTACGATGCAAGAGCAGAATATGGAGTAATGGCAGCAGTTGGAACAAATATGAATTTTACTGAAAATGATGTAGCAGCACTTATAAATTATGAAAGAACAAGTTGGGGCAACGCCGGTAAAAAAGTAACGCCGGAAGAAATAAAAAAAATAATGGACTTTGTAAAAATTAAAGCTTCGGGTAAATAAAAGTATTATGAAAAAAATATCAGCGACAATAGTTTTTTTAACAGCATCAGTATCTATGTATGCATGCCCGGTTTGTGAAAGAGCAAAAGCCAAAACAGCATTTGGGAGTATAAGCCACGGGCCCGGACCGGGAACCACATTGGACTATATAGCAGTATGGGTGAGCATTGGGGCAGTTTTACTTACACTGATTTTTACCATAAAGTTTTTGATTAAGCCAAATGAAAAAAACAGTGATCATATAAAAAACAGCATCTTAAATTTTGAACAGTCATGAGTACGCAAAGCAGAGTTTTAATTTTTATTGATGATGAAAAAAAGCCTTACGGCGAGTATTTAGCACCAATTAATTTTGAACTTGATACCCGAAAACTAGTTGATGGAGATCATATTTTAAAAGTGGTCAGCAAAGATCCCCTGGGTAAAGAAGGTATTAGAAAAATTCCATTCGTAGTGCGTAACGGCCCATCGGTAGCTGTTGAAGGATTAAACGAAAATGATATTGTTGATGGTGTAATACCAATTATGATAAATGCTTATGGAAAGGGGGACCAAAAGATATTTTTAATTGAAGGAAGTGAAACGCCCCGATCCATACCTGCATGGGTTTGGGCAATCGTAATTGGTTTTGTAGGCTGGGCAATTTATTATGCTGTCATTTCAATGAACACGAGTTTATAATTATAAAATAAATATTATGAAAGACAGTACCGCACATTTACATTTAATATGTGAAGACTTTAAAAGAACATTAAAGTTTTACAAATCTGAAATACCTTTCTTTAAGGAGAGATTGGATGAGATTTCAGAAAAAAATACAGCAGAAGAAATTCGCAAACAGGTAGAACATTTTGAAAATACCTTTATTGCAATGAATGAAAACCTTGATGTGTTGATGCATGAAGTAAACATAAAACAGGATGCGATATTGAGGGATGCAAAAGAAAAACCTGATTTTATAAATTTAAAAGTTCATGAAACTGCAGATGAATTAAAAGCGTTGATAGATTTTACAGCTAAAGGATTTGCCGAAACGAAAGAGCATTTTTATCGCTTTCTATCTGAACATTTATAAAAATATTTTATGGTTATAAAAGAAATTTTATCGGAGTTAGAAACAAAGAATCATCCTGTGGCAAAAGCACTATATAAAAAAGAAGGTTTTAAAGTTTTAATGCTTGCATTTAAAAAAGGGATGATTTTAAAAGAACACAAGGCGCATGTGCCAATAAAATTATTTGTGTTAGATGGAAAGGTTACCTACAAAAGTGAGGCAGAGGAAATAAAATTGGATAAATTCGACAAATTTGAAATTCCTGTAAATAATTTGCATGCTGTTTATGCTTTAGAAGATTCCTTTTGTATGGTGCTGCAAGGGTAACAAAATTTATATTTTGGTTTTTTATAAAAGACTAATTTAAAAAAGTATTTAAAGCTTTTTGATAAAAATAATTATTGATTACAATCACCCAAGCTGCAAATATTAATCGTTGTTTAAAATCTGGAAAAAAAATATCTTTAAATATTACTATCAATTGTTTAAAATACAAATTGAGAAAATGACTGAGTTAAAATTAATGCAATTGCGGCACGAAATAAATACATGGAAACGCATGCTTGGTTTTATGCAGGAAGAAAACGTGCATTTGAAAAATAGATTATCTGATGTTCTAAAAGACAAGTTTAATAAAAACCTGTTGGATGAAGTAGAGTTTTTTCAAACCAACTTTATTAAAGAAGACGAAGTCATTGGATTATTAAAAAGTGAAGTGGCAGCAATAGATAATATTTTAAAATGGGACCTGATAACCCATGAAAACAAGCTAGTAATTAATAAAGGAATAGAAAATGTTAGAAATAACATTGATGCTGCTGAACGGGATTTTACAAAAATAAGTATTGACTTTAATAAATATTTATCTGAAAATATTTAGCATGAGAAAGCATGGCAGATTTAAAATTACTTTATTGCTGTCCCTTTTGTTTTCTATCAATAATATTTATGCGCAATAGCGTAATTAGTTGTACAGATTATTTTGAAGAAGCAAATTTTAAAAAATCTACCATAAAATTTAAATAACCAATTATGAAAAAGAACATGGGCAGAACAGACAGAACTTTAAGAGTAATTTTAAGTATTATTATTGCAGTAATAGGTTATTACTACAAATCGTGGTGGGGGTTGCTTGCATTTGTACCACTTGCTACTTCTTATATAGGCTTTTGTCCTTTATACAAAATAATCGGCATTGACAGTTGCAACAAAGACGAGTGCTAAATTAATTAAGCAGATGTGCTAATTTTTCTACATTAAGAATGATAATATTTCCTTCTTTTATATCGATTAATTTTTCTGTTCTAAAATCACTGAGCGTTCGTATGAGCGATTCAGTTGCAGTACCCGCAATGCTTGCGAGACACTCTCGGCTTATTGCAATTTCAAAATTATCTACATTTTCATTTTTGTATTTTTTTTGTAAAAGTATTAAAGCTTCTGCAACTTTTTTGCGGAGCGAATTATAGGCAAGTCCCAGCAAATGGTCTTCTTTTTCAGAAATATTTTTTGCAAGCAACTGAATAAATTTTTTTGCTACTTGCGGGTTGTTGTTTAACAGTTCATCAAAATCTTCTTTAGGAATAATGGCAAGCGAAGTCTCTTCCATGGTCTCGGTTGTATCTCTGTAAACAGTTTCTTCCAGCATGGCAATATATCCAAAAAAATCGCCCTGGCTGTAGAGTTCGGTCACCAGTTCTTTACCGTCATTATTGGTTTTAAAGGCTTTTACTTTTCCGCTTACCACATAATATAATTTAATGGGATGGTTACCTTCAGCATAAATTATTTGTTTCTTTTTATATTTATTTATGTTTCTGTCTTCGGCCAAAGTGCTAAGTTCATTTTTACCAAACGTTGCCTGCATCAGCATATTAAGACCTTCTGTGGAAGGATTAAGTTGCTGCCGCAGCAGTTCATTTTTTTTCAACCGGCTGTTGACTGCATTTAATAATTCCGTACCGTCAAATGGTTTTGTGATATAATCATCTGCACCAGATTCCATACCCCTTCTAAAATCGTTTCGCTCTGTTTTTGCAGTAAGAAAAATAAAGGGTATGTTTTTTGTAGAATAATTTTTTTGTACTGCATGTAGCACCCCATAACCATCAAGCACGGGCATCATAATATCGCAGATAATTAAATCCGGCATAGTCTGCAATGCCATTTCCACACCAATTTTTCCATTGGCAGCAGTGGTTACTTTGTAGTTTGCCAGCTCTAATATTTCAGCAGTATTTTCCCGGATGTGATCATTGTCCTCTATCAGTAATATCTTTTTCATACAGGTTATTTTGTATTGAATGTTATTTTAAATTCTGTGCCTTTTTCAAGCTCACTGTTGCATTCAACAGAACCTTTCATGAGCTCAGCATATTTTGCAACAATATGCAGCCCAAGTCCTGTACCCTGTATGTTTCCTGCATTTGCACCTCTAAAAAAACGCTCCATTAAATGTTTCTGATCATCTTTGGAAATGCCCATACCCTCATCTTTTACTGACAGTACTAAACACTCATCTGTTTGATTTGTGGTTATCGCAATAACACTTCCTTCCGGTGAAAACTTACTCGCATTGGATATTAAATTCATGATAATATGTTTTACCAGCGATGTATCCATTTCAACATTTAATTTACCGGTATGATCATACCTGATCTGCTGGTTTTTTTGCAGATTATTTTTTATCTCTTCCATTACCGAAACAATATGTTCGTGAATATTAAATTCACAAACCCTTACCGGTATCTTTCCTTCTTCTATTTTACCTACACTTAAAAAATCATTTAAAATATCTGTAAGCATATTTACAGAGGATACAATGCGCTGCAAATGCTTTTCACGCTTTGGCTGGTGCTCAGTAGTAGTATATTTTTCTATTAAATAAGAAGAAGAAAGAACTGTACTGAGTGGTGTGCGAAACTCATGAGATGCCATGGCAACAAACCTTGATTTTAATTCGCTTAACTCCTTTTCTTTTGCAAGCGATCTGGAAAGTTCTTCTTTAGATTTTTCAAGCTGGTGCATAGCATCCGTAAGTTCTTTTGTTCTTTGCTCAACAGTTGCTTCCAGATCATCATTTAATTTTATAATTTCTGCTTCTGCATTTTTTCTGGTAGATGTATCACTTATAAATGCAATTACATTTTTATCGCCATCTTTTTCATAATTACCTAAGCTCACTTCTACCTGAAATTCTTTACCGTCTTTTTTTACACCGAACAGATCCATACCATTACCCATAGACCGGCTTTTTGGATTTTGTGTATAATTTTCTCGGTGATCATTGTGTTTGTGGTGGTACCGTTGCGGTATTAATATCTCTATCGGTTTATCAATTATTTCTTCAATTTTATAACAAAAAAGATTAAGTGCAAATGGGTTTACAGATAGAATTATGCCCTTGCTGTTTACTACCACAATACCCATGGATGCATGGTTAAACAGCGCTTCATAACGATAAGATTGATTGAAATTATTCTGTTCGGTTGCGGGCATGTGTAAATGTAAATGAAGCCGGGGGATCAGCGTGTTTTGATAAATAAGTTAAGTATTAATGAATGTTACGTATTAAATAGATCATCACTTAAAAATTTACTGACTATTCTATTTTGTATCATCTGTTTCTATATCAGTTTCACCATGTCTAATAGTTGGAGAATCATTTTCTAATTGTCTTTCAAATTTTTTTCTATCTTTATTGTTACGGATTATGGTAAACACAATTAATGCAACTACTGCCACACTTACCATAAATATTAATAAAGTTTTCATGGTTTATAATTTGTCTTTTTAGTTTCAGTTATCAAAATTATTAAGCATTTTTTTCTAAAACCTGCATTATTTGTTTTGTAGTTAATACACCGGATTGCCGCCATTTTAGCTGTCCTTTTTTAAAAAGAATTAAAGTAGGCACACCTTGTATCTGGTAAGCAGATGCCGCTTGTGGGCTTTTATCAATGTCTATTTTTAAAATGGTTAATTTATCTCCCATTTTAAGTTTCAACTCTTCCAGAATAGGTTTCATCATTTTACAGGGACCGCACCATTCTGCAAAAAAATCTACAAGGGTAGGTTTATCGCTATTAATTATTTCTGAAAATTTATTTGCCATAATTTTTTTTAAGAAGTTAATACCTTATTTCTTTTTTTCCATTTTACTGCCTCAAACCATACTACACTTAAAAACCCTACAGCAACACTTATTAATAACTGAATAAAACTTAAATATTCAAATTTAAAAAAAAGAGCCAAAGGTTTTATGTAAATCAATATTATAACCATTGCAATAGTTATGCTAATTATAAGCAGTACCAGATTATTTTTATATTTTATGGTAGTAAAAAACGAATAGAAAAACGAACGGTTTACGAGCGTTAAAAAAATATTAGCCGAAATTAAGACAGTGAAAACCATTGTACGGGTTATTGCTTCGTTAAAGCCATTTTGTGCTGCATACTGATATATTATTAATGCACTGGCGGTTATCATTAAACCTTGGACAATACTTGTCGATAATTCTTTCCAGTTGAAAAAAGTATTGGTAAATGGTCTTGGTTTTTGCTGCATAGTATTTTTCTCCATAGGTTCATTTTCATAAATGATAGAACAGGTTGGGCCCATAATTAATTCTAAAAAAATAATATGTACCGGTGAAAATATATTGGGATAAACCCAACCTAAAGCCAGCGGCACAAAGACGGTAAGCACAATAGGAACATGAATGGAGATGATGTACTGAATGGCTTTTTTTAGGTTTGCATAAATTTTTCTACCCATGGCAACCGCATCAACCATTCTTGCTAAATCGTCGTCTACCAAAATAAGTGAAGCAGCCTGTTTGGCAATTTCTGTTCCTTTTTTACCCATGGCAATACCAATATGAGCGGCTTTTAATGCAGGTCCGTCATTTACGCCATCACCCGTCATTGCTACAATTTCGTTATTGGCCTTAAGTGCATTTATAATTTTTAATTTTGCATCAGGAAACATTCTGGTAAAAATATTTGTATCAGCAACTATTTCTTTTAAATCGGCCTCACTCAGTTTCATTAAGTCATCACCACTAATACTTTTTTCGTACCCTCTAAAAGAAACTTGTTTTGCAATGGCAGTTGTAGTTGCAGCATTATCGCCTGTTATTATTTTTACTGAAATACCGGCATTATAAAAACTTTCCAGTACAGTTTTAATATTTTCTTTAGGCGGATCATAAAATCCTACAAGTCCTATAAACACAAATTTGTAATCCTGCTGGGTTGCAAGGAAATTATTTCCTTCAAAAGTTGCCTCGCCTACAGCCAATACCCGATATCCATCCGTAGTTATTATTTTAATTGCTTCTTCAATCTGTTGCTTTTCATTTTGGGTAAGGCTGGCAATATTCATTAATGCTTCGGGTGCGCCCTTAGCTGCTATGATGCGCATTCCTGAATTATTCTCAAAAATATGGGTCATCATTGGTGGCTTACCACTTAACGGATATTCGTGAACCATTTTATAATCTGCCCGTTCATCAATCTTTATGATTTTTTGATATGCATTATGCAACGCTATTTCCATAGCGTCAAATGCAATTGGTTCACTTGCCCACATCGCTGTAGATATTAACTTTTTCTCTTCATCTTCAATAATATTTTCTGCTGCAGCAATTTTATTTTTAGCCAGCACAAACACTTTTGCAAGGCTCATTTTATTTTCTGTAATCGTTCCGGTTTTATCTGTACAAATTACAGTGGCGCTACCCAGAGTTTCAACTGTTTTCATTTGCTTTACTACAATGCCCAGCTTCATTAACCTCCATGCACCCAGCGCCATAAATGTGGTAAACGCAACAGGTATTTCTTCGGGCAAAATACTCATCGCCAGCGTTAGCGCTTTTAATAAACTATCAAGTACATTGTAAGATTGCAAATAATTTACTGCCCACACAATTAAAAAAATAACGGCGCCGGCAATAATCATTTTTTTTACAAAATTATTTATCTGCAATTCCAGCGGTGTTTTTTCTTCCTTAATATTTTCCAGGCTTTTGCCGATTTTTCCTAAACGGGTTTCATTGCCAATTGCTGTAATGTTTGCCAATGCTAAACCACTTGCTACAGTCGTACCCAAGTAAACAATATTATCAGCTGTACTTTTATCTTTAATAACAGCAAAAGATTCGCCCGTTAGAATAGATTCATTTACAGAAAAATCATTGGACTGTATTATCTCGCCATCTGCAGATATTGATGTTCCTTCTTCTACCATCAGGCAGTCACCAATAACGAGTTCTTCACTTTTTATTTCTGTTACAGCGGCATTTCTAATTACTTTACAGTGTGGCTGTGTAAATTTTTTTAATTTTTCTAAGGCATTTCTGCTTCTTGAATTTTGATACAGGGATATTGCTGAAACTAACATAATAGCAGACAGCATAAAAATTCCATCTCCAATATCTCCCGTAAAAAAATAAATAGAAGTAGCTACCAATAACAGAATAAGCATTGGTTCTTTTACCAGACTTTTTAATACTTCTAGAAACCCATTTTCTTTCTTGTATGTTAATATATTATAACCATTTTGTTTTCTTGAAATAATTACCTCTTCATCTGTTAAACCATTTATATTAAAATTATTTTCAGACATGCAGATTTTTTAAAGATTAAACTTTTTTCCTGTTCAATTTTACTTGGAAAAGTTTTTATTCATTAAGTTCAATAATTGCAAAGTGATTTTATTTCTGACAGAATATTTGGAATTCGGGTTAGGGAGATTCTTATGTCATGCAATAATGGTTCCCTTTTTAAAAGTTCTTTACACAAAACAATTCCTTCCAATAATATTATTTCTTTTTCTTTATTTGTTAAGGATGTAAGGCATGTAATTGGATATAAGCAGGACTCATCTATTAAATTACGCAGGCTTTTATTGGCAGGATAATCCCAGCTTAATAAACTTAACCCTTCACAAACACCATATTTTACTGCGTCAGATGAGAATTTGGTATTGGTAACAACACAGCATTTTAAAGGTTTATGAGATGTTTTTTGCCAGTTGTTTTGTACGTCTCTGTAGCGAGAATGCACATAGAGTGGTATTTTTACATTGCTCACAATGCCAAGGCTGTTATGAAATTTGCATTCGGTCAATAAAAAATGTTCATCATTTTCTGCCAATACATCTATTTCGTGTGTTACACATGCACCTTCTAAAAATAGTTGCGTTTGTACTTTATATCCCTGCCATTCAAATATAGCAGCAATGTATTTTTCAAATGGAAAACCTGATGGACCTAAAGCCATGATAGATCTCTTTAAATTATAACGGCCGGCATTACTTTTTGAGCCTTTTTTAAGCATATTAAATGCTGCTTGGAATATTTTTTTTGTAGAAATGCCATCATATAATATTGATTCAATTTCGAATAATATGTTTTCTACTGTATTGTCATCTGCTCCGGATTTTTTTAGAGATGCTCTCAATTTTTCAGATGAAAATATATCCTGAACACCCGAAGCTTTTGTGATCGTAATATTTTTATTTTTCATAAATTATTAATTGATTAATAATTTTATGCTATAGTAATTTCTTTTTCAAGATAAACATCCTGTACAGCATTCAGCAGTGCAATACCTTCTGCCATTGGTTTTTGAAATGCTTTTCTTCCTGTAATTAAACCCGTGCCACCAGCACGTTTGTTGATAATGGCAGTAATTACAGCTTCCTTTAAATCAGATTCACCTTTAGATTCGCCACCGGAATTAATTAACCCTGCACGACCCATAAAACAATTTAATACCTGATATCTGCATAAATCAATTGGGTTGGCAGAACTTAATTCGGTATACATCCGCTTATCTGTTTTACCATAACTTATACCTGCAGAATTTAAAAAAGTAAACCCACCATTATTCGTAGGTAATTTTTGTTTTATTATGTCTGCCTGTATGGTTACACCTAAATAATTTGCCTGCCCGGTAAGGTCGGCAGATAAATGATAATCTGCCTCTGTACTTTTAAATGCATTGTTGCGCAGGTAACACCACAATATAGTTGCCATGCCAAGCGAATGTGCTTCTTCAAAAAGCCTTGCAACTTCTACTATTTGCCTGCCCGATTCTTCCGAACCAAAATATATAGTAGCGCCAACTGCTTTGGCACCAAGGTTCCATGCATCTTTTACAGATGCAAACTGTATCTGGTCAAATTTGTTTGGATAAGTAAGCAGTTCATTGTGGTTTAATTTTACAATAAAAGGAATTTTATGAGCATATTTTCTACTCAACATTGCCAGGCCACCAGCGGTACTTGCTACAGCATTACAGCCGCCTTCTATGGCAAGTTTAATAATATTTTCAGGATCAAAATAAAGCGGATTAGCTGCAAAAGATTCGCCTGCACTGTGTTCTACGCCCTGGTCCACAGGCAGAATTGATAAATACCCTGTACCTGCAAGTGTGCCGTTGTTATACAATGAGCTAAGGTTGCAAAGTGTCTGGTTGTTTCTGTTAGATAAACTGATTACATCATCAATAAAAGTAGGAGAAGGAAGATGAAGCATTTCTTTAGAAACCGTTTTACAGGTATGCGTAAGCAACAGTTCATTTTCTTTTCCAATTAATGCAAGTATATTTTTGTGTGTCATAAAACTGATTTTGATTTTTTTATTTTGTTAGGTTCAATATAATTTAAGAACACTATTCCTTTTGCCTTTTCCCAAAAATAATTTTATACAACTGTACCAAAAACAATGGGATTAAGCTTGCTGTTATTGCTATCAACCAAACATTCAAACCAAGTATATTTAATTCCAATACCCTCCTCATTTGCGGTACAGCAAAAACCATCAATATTAAACCCGCACAAATAATTATTGCCAGCCATATAAATTTGTTTTTAGTGATTTCATTCAGCAATAATTTTGATTTTGCAGATGCCATATTAAATACATGAAATAACTGTGCAAATGCCAAAGTAATAAAGGCAACATTATTGGCTGTCTTATCATCTACCAATAAATACGCTTTACAATAAATTACTGCAGCCATGCACGCAAATGTTATTGATAAAGCATATAAACCAATTGCTATCCAATCTTTATTTGAAACTATCAGGTTTTTAGGATCCCTCGGTGGCCTGTCCATAACTGTTTTATCGCCCTTGCCTAAACCAAGTGCCAATGCAGGAAAAACATCTGTCACCATATTTAAAAATAAAATCTGCAATGGCAATAAAGTTGCGGCAGGTGAAATGAATCCCAATGCAGTTACTATAAATATTTCACTCAAATTGCAGGACACTAAATACACTACAAACTTTTGTATATTCTGAAAGATTTCTCTGCCATGTGCAACAGCCAATGCTATTGATGTAAAGGAATCATCTTTTAAAACTATGCTTGCCGTTTCTTTGGCCACTTGTGTTCCTCTTAACCCCATGGCAATGCCTATATCTGCTTTCTTTAATGCGGGAGCATCATTTACACCGTCACCCGTCATGGCAACAATGTTTCCGGCCTTTTGAAAAATACCTACGATTTCTAATTTTTGTTTCGGGGTAGTTCTTGCAAATACTGCTGTTTCCAATATTTTTTTCTCCCATTCATCCGTTACTGAATTCATATCCGGCAAATCATTTCCGGTAATTACTTTTTGCTCAGCATCATCAACCAATCCAACTTTTTTTGCAATGTTTAAGGCCGTCATTGGATGGTCTCCGGTTATCATCACAACCTTAATACCTGCATTTCTGCAGGATAGTATGGCATCTTTTATATCAAGCCTTGGTGGGTCTAAAAATCCAATCATACCCGTATAAACCAAACTGTTTAAAAAATCTTCTTTATTAATTTCCTTATCTTCCTTATAAGCAAAAGCCAATACACGTAAACCTTCTGCTGCCATCTTTTCTGATTCAGCAATTATTTTTTTTCTATCCCCGTCAGTCAATTCCTTTTCTGATTCTCCAAAAATTATCTTATCACATTTTTCAAGCAAATGTTCTACTGAACCTTTTGCAGCTACAAAGTTTCCGGTTTTGCTTTTATGCAGCGTACCCATTATTTTAATGTCAGAATTAAAAGGTACTTCTTCTATTCTTTCGTTGGCTTCTTTTAATGCATCAGCCGTTGTGCCAGATGCATCTGCTAAATGTATCAAAGCAATCTCAATCGGATCGCCCAGTAATTTCTTTTTATCATCATTTTTTGCTGCAGCATTGTTGCACAATGCACCGATTAATATTAATTTTTCAAAATTATTTTTACTTTTTTCTACAGCCGCTTTATCGTATTTTAATATATTGTTTTCAATAGATACTTTTATATTTTCTTCAGGAAAAGAAAAAGTATCAACATAAATTTTATTTTCAGTGAGCGTTCCTGTTTTATCGGTTAAAATAACATTGGTACTGCCCAGGGTTTCCACAGCAGATAATTTTTTTACAATTGCATTTCGTTTTGCCATCAGCAACATACCATAAGCCAAAGCTACGGTAGATACTATTGGCAGACCTTCGGGAAAAGCTGCCACAGCCAATGCAATTGAAGTTTCTAAAATTAATGCCCAGTGTTTGCCTTGTATAAATCCTGTTAAAGCAAAAATGGATGTCATTACTAATGTTATCCAGATGAGTTTTATACTTAATGCTGCTATCTTTTTTTCAAGAGGTGTTTCTGTTTCTTTGTGGCTGTCCACCAAAGAAGTAATGGTGCCAAGTTGAGTATTTTCTGCAATACCTGTAATCACTGCCTTTCCATTACCATTCATTACAGATGTGCCTTTAAAAACCATATTAAATTGATCGCCTAAGGCAGCTTCTTTAAGTAATTTTTCTGTATTTTTTTCTGTAGGAAGTGATTCTCCGGTAAGCGATGATTCATCGCACTGCAATTGATTGGCTTCTACCAGTCGAGCATCTCCGGGTATTACATCACCGGCTTCCAAAACAATTAAATCTCCTACCGTAATTTTCTCAGAGGGTATTTGCAGCGTTTTTCCATCACGAATAACGTTGGAAAGTATTACGTCCATTTCCTTTAAAGCATTCATTGAACTACGGGCCTGTAACTCCATAAAAAATCCAATAAGTGCATTTACAAAAATGACTACAGCAATGGAAATAGCTTCAATATTGTTTTGAAAATAAAGCGTAACTGCCATGGCAAAAAGCAGCAAATAAACAATTGGACTTTTAAACTGGAGCAACAGTATTAACCATACCGATTTCTGTTTTTGCACCGCATAAATATTTGCACCAAATTTTGCTGTACGAGCCTCTGCTTCTGCGGGGCTTATGCCATTTTCAGCATTGGTTTCAAGGGCAGTAATTGTTTTTTCTACAGATAAAGTATGAACAGCTTCAATTGGATATTTTATGTTCATACTAATGTTTATTATGATTTATGAAACACCAATAAGGGAACTTTAGCATCGAAGGAATACTCTGCAGATTTGCTTGATAAAAATATTTTCTCAAACCAGTTTCTGTTTTGTTCCGTAAACATAACCATAACAGAAGGCTGAATACTTTTTACGGCAACTTCAATATCTGAAACCAAAGATTCATTAGGATTTCTTGGAGTTGTTTGAAAATTTACATTATAATTTGTAATTGCTTTAATAGCCCTGTCTGTTAATGCTAAATCTTCTTTTTTATCAGGTGCAGATGTAAGGTGAAGTAATTCTACTGTTGCTTTTAATGGCTCTGCAAATGCTATTACCTTTAAAATTTCTTTTTCATAATTAAGTAAATCTGATACATAAAGTATACTTGTTACAGAACGCTTTTCATAGTTATGCGGAATGGCAATTACGGGCACTTCCGAATTATTTATCAGGTTAGCTGTATTTGTACCAAGTATCCTTTTTACAGCTCCTGCACCTCGGGTACTTATACAAATAAAATCAAAATTATTTTCAGCTGCATATTCTCTTATGCAACTATCTGCAAATACAGAACTTTTTATGACACATTTATATGGAGCAGCAGTTTCATTTATTGCTTTATAAGTTTCTTCAACAAAAGCATTTAATTTTTCTTCAATCTTCTCTGCTTCATCTTTTTCATAACCTTCTATTCTTACTTCATTCCAAGCAGTAGGAACTAAAATATGATAAGTATTAAAAAAAATGAGTTCATAATTATTTTGAGAAGCCAGTTGAATTGCAAAATATAAACCAGCTTTTGAGTTTTCAGAAAAATCTGTTGTGACAAGTATTTTTTTCATAAGTAATTTTTATTTATTTTTTCAATTTTAAAATACAGTATATCTGTAAAAAAGATTTTAAGCAGTATTTAATTTGTCGCTTTATTCATTAAGCCATATATTTTTTCTACATCTTTTAAATTACACAATTCCGTACCGGTATTCATGGTAGCTGCTGTGCCACATGCAACTCCGTATTTCACTGCGTCGGCAATGTTTTTTTGTTTTGATAAATAATAAACAATACCCGCCAGCATGCTGTCACCCGCACCAACAGTGCTTTTTCTTATTACAGCCGGTGGTTCTATTATTTTGATTAAATCACTGGTTACAAACAAAGCGCCTTGTTCACCCATAGATATTACCACTACCTCACATTTACCTTCTGCAATAATTTTTTTTGCAGCGGCTTCTACTTCATGTTGTTCCAGATGAGTTTTACCCGAAAGAAAACACAGTTCACCAAGATTTGGTTTAAGCAAGTAAACGCCTTCATTTAAAGCTTCCCTTAAGGCTTCACCGGATGTATCTACAACAAATTTTGCATTTTTATTCTTTGCAATTTTTGCCAGCTTTGCAAAAATATTTAATGGTACGCCGGGTGGTAAACTTCCACTTGCTACAATAAAAGAAATGTCCTGTATTTCTTCTACCGCATTCAGGCATTGCATCCATTCTGCGTCACTAAGGTTAGTGCCCGGCATACCAAAACGGTATTGTGCATTTTCAGCTTCATCAAGTACTATTATATTTTCTCTTGTTTCATTTTGCACTTCAATAATTACTGCTTGTATACTTTCAACTTCCAGTAAATGATTAAAATATTTTCCCGTATAACCGCCTGAAGGAAAAATAGCAGTAGCATTTCCTCCTAATTTCTTTATTGCCCTGGCTACATTAATTCCACCACCACCCGGCTCAAGTTTTGGCGCAGCACATTGCA
>ENA-OBIO01000108-OBIO01000108.1-metagenomes-genome-assembly--contig:-NODE-108-length-52583-cov-6.29262_pt1 | contig 52583 bp, 50 predicted proteins | sample MGYA00153383_OBIO01 | MGnify analysis MGYA00153383 | reverse complement strand
CGATCAAACCGATGGTCGCGCGCGGGCTCACGCCGTAGGTGAGGTACTTGGCCACGTCGGCGAGGTCGTAGCGCTCGGGCCGGCGCGTGGCGCTCGCCAGCTTCACGGCGTATTGCATCAACGATGGGTCGACATACACCTTGCGGCATTCCTGCTGCAACTCGGCGAGCTGGCCCATGCTTGCGACGGCCGAGACGGTGATCGACGGGCCGGTCACGCGCTGCGCGATCACGAACTCGTCTTCCTCGCTCGGGTAGTCGACCAGCACCTTCATCATGAAGCGATCGACCTGCGCCTCGGGCAGCGGATAAGTGCCTTCGGTTTCGATCGGGTTCTGCGTGGCCATTACCAAAAACGGCTCGGGCACCTTGTGGGTTTCACCCGCGATCGTGACCTGGCGCTCCTGCATCACTTCGAGAAGCGCGCTCTGCACCTTGGCCGGCGCGCGGTTGATTTCGTCGGCGAGCAACAGGTGCGTGAACACCGGGCCGAGCGACGTCGAGAATTCACCGGTGCGCGGATTGAAGATGCGCGTGCCGACCAGATCGGCCGGTACCAAGTCGGGCGTGAACTGGATGCGCTTGAAGGTGCCGCGCAGGGTCTGCGCAAGCGTCTTGACCGTGAGCGTTTTCGCCAGGCCCGGCACGCCTTCGACCAGCAGGTGGCCCTGCGCCAGCACCGCGACCATCACGCGCTCGAGGAAGTGGTCTTGCCCGACCACGACACGCTTGACCTCGTACAAGATCTGCTCCATCAGCGTGGAGGCGTGCATCGCGGTTTTCACGTCGTCGGTCATGGCAATGTTTCTCTAAGGAAGTTCAGAACGGCGAGAGACCGACCGCCGCAGCGGCGTTCTCGATCGGCACCGCGAAGCCGATGCCGATGAAGGTGCGCTGCGACGAAGGGTTCAAGATCGCCGTGACAATGCCGACGACCGCGCCGTCCATCGTCACCAGCGGCCCGCCCGAATTGCCGGGATTGGCTGCGGCGTCGAATTGAATCAGGTTGGTCATCGTTTGCTTGCCTTGCGGCGAGCGGAACTCGCGCTTGAGCCCCGAGACGATGCCCGACGACGCCGAAGGCCCGATGCCGAATGGGAAGCCCACCGCCAACACCTGATCGCCCGGTGCCAGGTCGGCGGTGCTGCGCAAGGTGGCGGCCTCCAGGTCATCGGGAATGGTTTTCGCGCGCAGCACGGCGAGGTCGTTGTCGGGCTGGGTGCTGAGCACGACGGCGTCCGATTCGCTGCCGTCCATGAACGTGACCTTGATGCGCTTGGCGCCGTTGACCACGTGCAGGTTGGTCAGGATCGTGCCGTTGTCGATGATGACCACGCCGGTGCCGACCCCGCGCTCGACTCCACCGCGCGCAGACCGGCTGTCTTTGCCGCTCTTTACGTTTTTGTCGTCCTTCGATGGTTCCTTGGCATCGTCGTGGTCACCGCCGTCGTCGCCTTCGGTCATCAGACCGACCACGCGCACCACTGAGGGAATGATTGCTTCGTAAGCCGCCGTAACCGGCGAGGCCAGCGGCTTTTCTTCGATCGACTTGCGCATCGCCGTGTCGATCTGCGCCATGGTCAGCGCTGGCGTCTTCGGCGCCATCTGCCCGTTCAACGCCAGCCCGCCCATCGCCAGCAGCAGCACGGCGCTTGCCCAAAGGTGACGCTCGTGGCGCACCACCATTGCCTCGAAGCGCGAGCGGCGCGTGCCGGCTGGCGCCATCACAACGGAGGCGTCGCCGGGTGCCGAGGCAGCGTCAGCCGAGGCACCTCGGGTGAGCGAGGCAGGCTGGCGTGAGCGGCTGTAGAGCGGTGCCTTCTTCATCGTCTGAATCCCGAGTGAACCGACCGCGCCGGGCGCTTGGCGTTGGTGCCGAAAAGCGGAGCTTCCTGCTGGCCTAGCGACGGTAGCACGCGCCACGAAACCTGTCACAGCGCCGGGCTCACGCTGCGGCGGTGCCGCGCGCCAGCGTGCATCATCGCGGGCATGTGGATCGACAGCCATTGCCATCTCGACGCCCCCGAGTTCGACGCCGACCGCGAAGCCGTGGTCGCGCGCGCCCGCGCTGCTGGCGTGACGCAGATCGTGATCCCGGCGGTGGCGCGGGGCAATCTCGAAACCGTGCGGCGGCTGTCGCACGATCACGGCCTCGCGTACGCGTTGGGCATCCACCCACTTTGCGTGGGCGACGCGGCCGACGACGATCTGCGCCACCTGCACGACGCGCTGGCCGAACACCGTGGCGACCCGCGGCTGGTGGCCGTCGGCGAGATCGGCCTGGACCATTTCGTCGGAGGCATCGACCCGGCGCGCCAGGAGCGCTTCTACGCCGCGCAGTTGAAGCTCGCGCGCCAGTTCGAGCTGCCGGTGATCGTGCATGTGCGCAAGTCGGCCGACACGTTGTTGAAGCACCTGCGTGCAACAGAAGTGCGCGGCGGCATCGCGCATGCGTTCAACGGCAGCGAGCAGCAGGCGCAGGCCTTCATCGGGCTCGGCTTCAAGCTCGGCTTCGGCGGTGCGATGACGTTCGATCGCGCGCTGCAGATTCGCCGGCTTGCGCAGGCCCTGCCGATCGAGGCGATCGTGCTCGAGACCGATTCGCCCGACATCCCGCCGCACTGGCTTTACCGCACCGCCGCTGAGCGCGCCGCCGGAGCCACCTCGCGCAACGAGCCGGCCGAGCTGCCGCGCATCGCCGAGACACTGGCCGAGCTGCGCGGCATCTCGATACCGGCACTTGCCGAAATCACAACGGCGAACGTGCGCGCGGCGTTGCCGGGTTTGCCATGAGTGCCGTGTTAGGGGGCCTCGCGCCGGTCGTCGACGCGAACACACGGCTCGTCGTGCTCGGCAGTTTTCCCGGCGTGGCGTCGCTGCGGGCACAGCAGTACTACGGACATCCGCGCAATCACTTCTGGCCGATCTTGTCGGCGCTGTGGAATGTCGATCTGACGTCGGCGACCTACGCCGAGCGGCTCGATGCAGCGCGCGCGCACGGCCTCGGCATCTGGGATGTCTACGCCAGCTGCGAGCGCGAAGGCAGCCTCGACAGCGCGATCGAAAACGCCAGGGTCAACGATCTGGCCAGCCTGAAGCGGCGCGCACCCCAGCTCCAAGCAATCGCGCACAACGGCGGCGAATCGGCCCGCGCGATGCGCATCACGCGCGCGCTCGGCCTGCCGGTGCATCGCCTTCCCTCGACCAGCCCGGCCAATGCGAGCTGGCGTTTCGAGCGCAAGCTCGCGGCCTGGCGGGCAGTCTTCGAAGAACACGGAATCGCATGAGCGCAAGAAGAACCAAAGAACCCGAGCTCGAGCCCGCGACCATCTCCGAGGCCGATGGCGTGCGCTATTTGCACCTCGGCACGCCGTGGGTGCAGGGCGCCATGTGCATCCGCCGATCGCTCGCGCTCGAGCTTGAATACATCCAGCGCATGATGGTCTGGATGCTGCTGCGGCCGACCGAAGAACTCACCCACGGCCGCGCCGTGCAACTTGGCCTCGGGGCAGCGGCGATCACGCGGTTTTGCCACTCCACGCTGCGCATGCGCTGCACTGCGGTCGAGCTGAACCCGAGCGTGATCGACGCCTGCCGGCTGTGGTTTCACCTGCCGGCACATTCGGCGCGCTTCCAGGTGCTGCAGATGAATGCCGCCGACTTCGTCGCCGATGCATCCCACATCGAATCGGCGCACGCCCTGTGCGTCGACCTCTACGACCACGATGCCGCCAGCCCCGTGCTCGACAGCGCCGAGTTCTACCGCGACTGCCACCGCGTGCTCGCCGACGAAGGCGTGATGAGCGTCAACCTGTTCGGTCGTGACGCCAGCTTCGAGCGCAGCGCCGCGCGCATCGCAGCGGCATTCGGCGAGGCGCAGGTCTGGAGCTTGCGGCCGACGAAAGAAGGCAACATCGTCGTCGTCGCGCTCAAGCACGGCGCGATGCCTGATCGCGCCGCGCTGGCAGCCCGCGCGGATAACATCGAGCGCCGGTACAAGCTGCCGGCTAAGAAATGGCTTCGCATGATCCGGCCGGTCGTGCCCGTGCCCGTGCCTGTGCCCGCCGCCGCGAGCCCAACCTAGAGAACCCCAGCGCGCATGAAAGCAGCCACCGTCAAACCCGCCGCCATGCTCACCCCCCACGCCGGCAAGCTGGAGTGGCGCACGCTGGTTCAGTGGCTGCATGAAGACGGCCTCATCAGCGCCGCAGACGCCGACCAAACCGCACGCCGCTTCGCCGGCGGCCAAAGCGCGCAGCACCCGCTTGTGCGCATCGCCAGCGTCAACCTGCTGCGCGTGGGCACGACCAAGCCGCTCGATGTCGAGGCACTGACCGAATGGCTCGCCGGCCGCGTCGGCCTGCCGTACCTGCGCATCGACCCGTTGCGTGTCGACGTGGGCCGCGTGGCCGAAATCATGTCGATCACCTACGCCGAACGGCGCCGGGCGCTGCCGCTCACCGTGGGCCTGAACGACGTGACCATCGCCACCTGCGAACCGCTCGACGTGGGCTGGGTGCCCGAGATCGAGGCCCATGCGCGCAAGGCCGTGAAGCTGGTCGTCTCCAGCCCGCCCGAACTGGCGCGCTACACGACCGAGTTCTACACACTCTCGCGCTCGGTGCGCAACGCGATCAAAACCGGCGAGACCTCGGCGCTCGCGAGCTTCGAGCAGCTCGTCGAACTCGGCAAGTCGAACAAGCAGCTCGACGCGAACGACCAGGGTGTCGTGCAGGTGGTCGACTGGCTGTGGCAATACGCGTTCGACCAGCGCGCATCAGACATTCACCTCGAGCCGCGCCGCGAGCGCAGCGTGATCCGCTTTCGCATCGACGGCGTGATGCACACGGTGTACCAACTGCCGCCCGGCGTGATGAACGCGATGATCGCGCGCGTCAAACTGCTCGGCCGCATGGACGTGGTCGAGAAGCGCCGCCCGCTCGACGGCCGCATCAAAACCCGCAACCCGAACGGCGATGAAGTCGAGATGCGCTTGTCGACATTGCCGACCGCCTTCGGCGAGAAGATGGTGATGCGCATCTTCGATCCCGACACCACCGTCAAGTCGATCGACGCGCTCGGCTTCGGCGCGCATGACGGCAAGCGCTGGGAGCAGCTCGTCACGCAACCGCACGGCATCATCTTGCTCACCGGCCCGACCGGCTCCGGCAAGACGACGACGCTCTACTCAACGCTGAGGCGGCTCGCGACCGACGAAGTCAACGTCTGCACGATCGAAGACCCGATCGAGATGATCCAGCCGGCGTTGAATCAAACGCAAGTGCAGCCCGCGATCGACCTCAACTTCGCCGAAGGCCTGCGCGCCCTCATGCGCCAGGACCCGGACATCATCATGGTCGGCGAGATCCGCGATCTCGAGACCGCGGAGATGGCGATCCAGGCCGCACTCACCGGCCACCTCGTCTTCAGCACGCTGCACACCAACGACGCCGCCTCGGCCGTGACAAGGCTGATCGATCTCGGCGTGGCGCCCTACCTGATCGGCTCGACGGTGATCGGCGTGCTCGCGCAGCGCCTCGTGCGCACGCTGTGCCCGAGCTGCAAGCAGCCCGACGATGGTGTCACCCGCGAAAAGCTCGACGAGATCGTCAAGCCGTGGCGCCTCAACGGCGCCGTCAAGCCCTACAAGCCAATCGGCTGCCTGGAGTGCCGCATGACCGGTTACCGCGGCCGCGCCGGGCTCTACGAACTGCTGACCGTGACCGACGCGGCGCGCCACGCGATCCACCCCGTCACCGATGCGACCAAGCTGCGCCACCAGTCCCTCGCCGACGGCCTGCGCCCGCTGCGCCTGGCCGGCGCGATGAAGGTGGCCGAAGGCCTGACCACGCTCGATGAGGTGCTGCGCGCCACGCCGGCTTGGGAAAGCTGAGGGGCGCGCGTCGTTTCAATTGAGCGGGTCGCCGCACCGGGGCATACATGAAGGCAAGGTCAGGCGCCGGAAGCACTCGCTTTGGCGCCTTGCCGCGTAACGAACGCGGCCCTCGACAAGGCATAAACAACCTCCACAGACGTCTTTTTTCGGATCAACGTTCGCGTTACGCGGTCATTTAATTGCGCAGCCTAGAGTTGTCTTTCTCGATGACGATCAGATCGCTTTTTTCACCGCGGCAACCCACCGATACTCGATGTCTTCGAGTTGCCACATCGGCTCGAAGCCGTTGGCGATGGCTGCGAAACCGTTCTTCTCGTAGAACGAGCGCGCGCCGACGTTGCGTGCAAAGGTGAAGAGTTCAAGGCTACCTCGCGATTGAGTCTTTGCCCAAGCCAGCAGCGCGCCACCGATTCCTTGATGTTGATGGCCGACCCGAACATAGAGCTGCGATACAGACTCCTCCGTGGCGGCCACGAATCCAACCAGATCGGCGCCCTGCAAGGCAACGCGAACCGTGTAATGCGGCAGGACCTGGTCGAGGAAGTATTGACGCTGCTCTTCAAAAGAATGCGGATCCGCGATTCCAACGCCGTACTCGAAGCTGGCGCGCCACATGGCGATCAGCTCGGTGAGTCGGGTGGGCTGGTACTGTTCCAGCAACAGCGGGGCAAAAGGCTTCAATGTTATCTAACGAATGAGGTGAGCCGCCTGTGGCGGAAAAACGTGTTTGACCCAATCAAAAAATGATGGATAAACACGCTTTGCCGAAGCGGGTCCGCTGAAACGAAGGGTTGGGCGTTGAGCCGGACGTAAATTAAATATTGTTATCCAGCGAGTTTTTAGAGCTGTCGTACGCTTTTATCAATCTTTCTTTAGAAGCTCGTACTTTGGCATCGGACCAGCTCTCTGCGGCCAAGGTTGGTATTTGCACTTAGTTGAAGGCTAGAAGCAGCAGAGAAGCTATTTCTTATCGAGTCGATGGCGCAGTCTTTGCAATAAATAAGTAAATGCCAAACACGGAGTTTGCAACTGCAACGAAATCGAAAGCAATGAGCGCCAACTTACCGCTTAACGTTTTCAACCAGACGCGCTGCTCAGTCTTCAACGCAGCCAACGCGATCAGCGCGCCTACGACTCCGAATACGACGCTCATGATTTCTGAAAACGTCACTGTGGCTCCTTGCAGATTTGCGTATCACCGCCCGAAAGGTTTTCGTCTGCGTCATCAACACCTGACGTGAAGTTGACGATAAATCGAGGTGGGCGCTTGTGGCGACGAACGGGTTTATATCGTCACATGTTGCCATGGGCACGAATCCGGGTCTACACCTGAACCGGCACGAGGTTGCGCAGCAGGCGCGGGTTCTTGGCAACTAAACGAAGGAGGAGTCAATACTTTGTCTTTGACTGTCAAATCGCGTTGCACGCGATGAACAGCGTTCGAGTCGCCTTGTCGGTGGGTGAGATGCGAACAGCGACCAGCGACTGCGAGCGAGAAGCGATGGGCGTGCTTTCGATGAGCAACTCGACCGTGGTGTGTCTGACGGTTCCGGCCTCGTTCAAGAGGTGCCGAGCGCACACATGGCGATCACCGCAGCGTCTGGCAAAACGCTTCATGCCGTTTTGCTTTGGCGAATAAACCTCGGCAACACGAAGTGAAGATGCGAGTGGCGTGCCGCCATTCAATGTTCGCATGCGGCGATGTCTTCAATCCAAACTTGCCGCGCGTTGACATGCATCTTTAAGCGCACCATGTACCCGCCCCGCTACGCGTAAACCAGACCCGCCCCACGAACCCCCTTGCCTAGAATCTGGCGCAATAAATGCCATGGAGCGCAGTTTGAAAATCAAGAGTCAGCGGGATTTCTTTTCGGGGCTGATGTTCGTGATCGTCGGCGTGGTCTTCGCTGTCGGTGCGACCAACTATTCGATGGGCAGTTCGGCCAAACCGGGCGCGGGCTACTTTCCGCTGATCCTCTCGGTGCTGATGGCGATCCTCGGTGCGGTCGTGCTGTTCAAGTCGCTGACGATCGAAACCGAGGGCGGCGACCCGATCGGCAGCATCGCGTGGCGGCCGTTGCTGGTGATCGTCGCCTCGATCGCGGTGTTCGGCTTGGCGCTGCCGCGCCTGGGCATGTTCATGACCATTCCGCTGTTGATCGTGATGGTCAGTTTCGCGGGTGACGATTTCAGCTGGAAGGGCGTGATCGCCACCGCTGTGGTGTTGACGCTCGGCTCGTGGGTCATCTTCATCTGGGGCCTGAACCTGACGATTCCGCTGAAGCCTGCGTTCATGGGCAGCTGAGCACTTCGCTCAGTCGCCACACAATCGCCGCGCAGGCCCCACGCAAGCGACAACGAGAACATTCCCATGGACCTGCTCAACAACCTTGCGCTCGGCTTCGGCGTCGCGTTCACCGCCCAGAACCTGCTGTATGCGTTTTTCGGCTCGGTGCTCGGCACGCTGATCGGCGTGTTGCCCGGCCTCGGCCCGGTGGCCACCATCGCGATGCTGCTGCCCTCGATCTACGCACTCGACGCCACGCCTGCACTCATCATGCTGGCCGGCATCTACTACGGCGCGCAATACGGCGGCTCCACCACCGCGATCCTGATCAACGTGCCGGGTGAATCGTCGTCGGTTGTCACCGCGATCGATGGTTACGCAATGGCCCGCAAGGGCCGCGCCGGCTCGGCGCTCGCGGCTGCCGGCCTGGGCTCGTTCTTCGCCGGCTGCGTCGGCACGGTCATCATCGCGGCCTTCGCGCCGCCGCTGACCGAACTCGCGTTCAAGTTCGGCCCGGCCGAATACTTCTCGCTGATGGTGCTCGGCCTGATCGGCGCAGTCGTATTGGCCTCGGGCTCGTTGATCAAGGCGATCGCGATGATCATCCTCGGTCTGCTGCTGGCGCAGATCAACACCGACGTGATCTCGGGCACCGCGCGCTACAGCTTCGACATCCCCGAGCTCACCGACGGCATCGGCTTCGTCGTGATCGCGATGGGCGTGTTCGGCTTCGGCGAAATCATCGCCAACCTCGGCATGCCCGCCGAGCACCGCGAGGTGTTCACGAAAGACGTGAAAGGCCTGTGGCCGACCAAGCAAGACTTCAAAGACGCGTGGCCTGCCGTGATGCGCGGCACCGCGCTCGGCTCGATCCTGGGCGTGCTGCCCGGCGGCGGCGCGCTGCTGGCCTCGTTCGCGGCCTACACGGTCGAAAAGAAGATGAAGATGCGGCCGGGCGAGGTGCCGTTCGGCAAGGGCAACATCCGCGGCGTCGCAGGCCCCGAATCGGCGAACAACGCCGGCGCGCAGACCTCGTTCATTCCGATGCTCACGCTCGGCATTCCGCCCAACGCGGTGATGGCGTTGATGGTGGGTGCGATGACGATCAAGGGCATTCAGCCCGGCCCGCAAGTGATGGTCAGCAATCCCCAACTCTTCTGGGGCCTGATCGCCTCGATGTGGGTTGGAAACGCGATGCTGGTGATCCTGAACCTGCCGTTGATCGGCATCTGGATCAAGCTGCTGACGGTGCCGTACAAGTACCTGTTCCCGGCGATCACGCTGTTTTGTTGCATCGGCGTCTACACGCTGAACAACAACACGTTCGACGTCTACCTGACGGCGGTCTTCGCGCTGGTCGGTTACCTGTTCTACAAGCTCAGCTGCGAGGGCGCGCCGTTGCTGCTCGGCTTCATCCTCGGCCCGATGATGGAAGAAAATCTGCGCCGCGCGTTGCTGCTGTCGCGCGGCGACTGGTCCGCCTTCGTCACCCGCCCGCTGTCGGCCGGTCTGCTTGCCGCCGCGGTGCTGCTGATCGTGATCGTGATGCTGCCCTCGATCAGCAAGAAGCGCGAGGCGACGTTTCAGGAGGAGTGACGCGGCCGCGTCGTTCTCGCGGCGCCGCGCGTCGATTCATCCTTCGATCGAATGAGATCGAAGGCCCAGTGACTGCCGCTTTGCCCGCAAACGCGGCTACTCTGGCAGCGCGATGAACACCTGCCCATCGACCTGACAGGAGCACCCTTGAAATCCATCGTGCCTACCGCCTTTTCCCGCCTGCAGGTTTGCTTGTGTGCGGCCACACTCGGCCTGGCCGCGCCACTCGCCTGCGCCGCCGAAACCATCACCTACACCTTTGTCAGCGACACGCTGAAGAATCCCGGCAGCCAGGTCGTCGAGCGCAGTGACGACGGTCTGTACACGGTGACCTACACCTACAAGAACAACGGCCGCGGCCCTGATCTCGTCGAACGCTATCGGCTCGCACCCGACGGCAGCTTCACCGAATGGCACGTTACCGGCACGTCGACCTATGGGGCTGTTGTCGACGAGCACTTTGAGCGCAAGGGCGCGCAGGCCGAGTGGCGCTCGACCACCGAGCGCGGCAGCGCGAAGGTCGACGGCACAGCGATGTACGTTCCGCTGAACAGCTCCTATGCCCCCAACAGCGTCTACGTCGCTGCGCTCGCGAAGCGCGCCGACCTGTCGATGCCGCTGCTGCCCAGCGGCACGCTTCGCATGCGCAAGCTCGACGAGGTCGAGGTTACGAACGGCTCCCGCAAGCAGCGCGTGCAGCTCATCGCGCAGACCGGCCTCGGCATGCAACCCTGGTTCGAGTGGATCACCATGGGCACCGAGCCGCGCATCTTTGCGGTTGCCGATCTGGCCGGCGAAATCTTCATCGAGTCGGGCTGGGAGGCCAATCGCGCGCTGCTCGAAGACCGCCAGCGCACGGCCGAGAAGCAGGCACTGCGCGAGCGGGCGGAGCGCCTGCGCCACCCGATGCCCGGCGTGACGGCGATCCGCAATGCCCGCGTCTTCGACAGCGAAACCGCCACGTTGCGGGCGCTGTCGGACGTGTACGTGCTGCGCGGCCGCATCACGCAGGTCGTGCCCTCCGGTTCGGGCGCGCGCGAGGCCGACCACGAGATCGACGCGGCTGGCCGCGTGTTGCTGCCCGGCCTGTTCGACATGCACGCGCACATCTGGCGTTGGAACGGCGCGCTCGATCTCGCGGCCGGGGTGACCAGCGTGCGCGATATGGGCAACAACAACCAGAACCTGCAGTTCCTGCTCGACGACATCACCGAGGGTCGACTGCTGATGCCGCAAGTCACGCCCTGCGGGTTTCTCGAAGGGCGCAGCCCGTTCTCGAGCGCGTTCGGCATCCAGATCAGCACGCTCGACGAAGCCAAGAACGCGGTCGACTGGTATGCGCAACGCGGCTACCCGCAGCTCAAGATCTACAACTCGTTCCCGAAAGAAATTTTGCGGGAGACGGTCGCGTACGCGCACAGCCGAGGCATGCGGGTGAGCGGTCATGTGCCGGCCTTCATGCGCGCCTCCGAGGTGGTCGAGCAGGGCTTCGACGAAGTGCAGCACATCAATCAGGTACTGCTCAATTTCCTTGTCACGCCCGAGACCGAAACGCGCACGATCGAGCGTTTTCGGCTGCCTGCCGACAAGGTCGCTGGCCTCGATTTCGACGCGAAGCCGGTACAAGATTTCATCGCCACGCTCGCGCGCCGCCAGACTGTGATCGACCCGACCCTCGCGACCTTCGACTTCATGCAGCAGCGTGACGGCGAGATGGCCGCGCCATACGCCGCCATCGCCGACCACATGCCGCCCGACGTGAAGCGCAGCTTCTTCGTCGGCTCGATGGACATTCCCGACGATGCGACCAGCGCGCGCTACAAGCGTTCGTACGCCAAGATGGTCGAGTTCGTCGGCCGCATGCACCGCGCCGGCGTGCCGCTTGTCGCCGGGACCGACGCGATGCCCGGCTTCACGCTACAGGCTGAACTCGCGCTCTATGTGCAGGCCGGCCTGACCCCGGCGCAGGCTTTGCAGATCGCCACGCGCAACGGCGCGAAGTACACCGGCACGAGCCGCGACCGGGGCAGCGTGGCGCCGGGCAAGCTGGCCGATCTGGTGCTGGTCGACGGCGACCCGACGAAAGACATCGCCGACCTGCGCAAGGTCGCGCTCGTGATCACGCAGGGGCGGTGGCTCTCGCCGAAGGAGCTACACGAAGAGGTGGGCATCACCCCGTTCGTCGCCGTGGTGCCCGTGGTCAGGGCGCGCGACAAGAAAGCGATGGCCGATGCGGGCGATGCGGGCGGCACAGGGCAACGGCTGCGCGCGTCGTCCTACCAGTCGATGCAGGCCGACTGACGCGTCGACTCCCTTTCCCCCGAGGTACGAAGCAGGACATCAGGTCGCAGCCCAGCTCCGCATCTTGCCGGGGTTCAACAGCCCCTGCGGGTCGAAGCGCCGCTTGATCTCGACCGCCGCAGGGTTCAGCTTGCCCTGCTTGCCGTCTTCCAAGATGTAGACATGCGGGTTGTTGATCGCGACGCCGTGGTCGCGGTGGATCTGCATGATCTCGTCCAACCGCGCCTCGGTGCTGAAGCGAATGAGTTGCAGGCCGCTGCAAGTCACTGCGCCTTCCTTGGTGCGCAAGAACTCCAGGTGCATCAGCACCTCGCCCGCCAGCAGTTTTTCGAGTGCCTTGACCTGCTCGACGTGCTTCGACGGCTCGAACGCGCTCTGGATGTAGGTGAGGTTGCGGTCGACCTTCATCGCGACCAGCGTCGTGTGGTTCCACGTGTATTCGAGCAGCGTGCGGTTGCCCGACTCGGCGGCAGTTTTGCAGTAGGTGAGCGTGCCGCCGAAGCCCGCGGCCATGTCTTGCATGCCGGGCTGCGACGACGCGGCCATCACGATCAGCACCGCATGGCAGCCGGCGGGCAGGTACTCGGCCAGCGCCGGCAAATGGTCGGGCACCGGTGCGCCGAAAAAGCTCACCTCTTTTTTGACGAGGCCGGGTGCACTGGTCAGCGTGCTCGCGAATTCGAGCGCGGCGTCGAACGACGTGAAGGTCACCAGGCTCTCGACCCAGTCGAGCGTCGGCGCCAGCGCCACTTCGAGTTCGAGCACGATGCCGTTGGTGCCGTAGGTGTGGTGCAGCAGCATGGCCTCGGGTGAGCGCAGCTCGATGATCTGTGGCTCGGGCTCGACCGTCATCACGCGCGCGCCGAGCACGTTGCCGGCGGCCGCGACCGGGCCGTAGGTGATCGAGCCGGCGCCGCCGAAGCCGCCGCCGAACAGGCCGCCGAGCGTGGCGCTGCGAAAGGTTGACGGCAGCCAGCGCAACTCCCAGCCGTCGGGCCGTGCCTGGCGGTCGAAGTCGGCCAGGCGGATGCCGGCTTGCGCACGTCCGATGCCGCCGCGCGCCCAGCCGAAGCCGTTGTAGCCGCTCAAGTCGAGCACCAGCCCGCCGTGCAGCGGGATCGCCTGTCCGTAGTTGCCGGTGCCGCTGCCGCGCACGGTGATCGGAATACCGTGGCGCGCGCAGGCGCCGACCACCGCTGCGATCTCGGCTTCGGTGCGCGGGCGCACCGCGATCTCGGCGGTCTTGTCGGCGAGCTGGCGCTTGAGCACCGGGCTGAACCAGGCGAAGTCTTGCGACAACCGCGCCACACGGGCCGGGTCGGTGACCCAGTCGAGTGCGGGCAGTTCGGCGGGCAACCCAATGGCGGCGGAAGTGTCGGTGTGAACGGTCATTTTGAAGTTGGTCAGCAAATCAATCGTGCGAGTTTTCGCTCGCGTGCCATGAACCGAGTGCGCGCGTGGTCAGCCACGCCATCGCAGCGAACAGCGCCACGCCGGTCAACGAAATCAGCAGCAGCGCAGCGAACATGCGCGGGATGTTCAGGCGAAAGCCCGCCTGCAAAATTTGATACGCGAGCCCCGCGCCGGTGCCGCCGGTGCCGGCGACGAACTCGGCCACGACCGCGCCGATCAGTGCCAGCCCGCTGGAGATGCGCAGCCCGCCGAAGAAGTAAGGCAGCGCGCTCGGGATGCGCAGCCGCACCAGCGTTTGCCACCGCGTCGCGCGGTTCATGCGGAAGTAGCTCTGCAGGTCGGGGTCGATGCTGCGCAGGCCGAGCGTCGTGTTCGAGATGATCGGGAACAGCGCAACGAGTGAGGCGCACACCACCATCGAAGCCATCGGGTCCTTGATCCAGATGATGATCAGCGGCGCCACCGCCACGATCGGTGTCACCTGCAGCAGCACCGCGTATGGGAACAGCGCGGTTTCGATCAGCCGGCTCTGCACGAACAGGAACGAGATCAGCACGCCCGCGAGGGTCGCGGCCGCGAACGCCAGCAGCGTGATCTTGAGCGTCACGAGCAGGGCCGAGCCGAGTGGCGCCCAGTCGATGAACAGCGTCTTGAGCATCAGCCACGGCGAGGGCACGAGGTAGGGCGGCAGGTCCATGCTCGTGACCAGGCCCTGCCAGATCGCGATCAACGCGACGCCGACGAGCGCGGGGTAGACGATGCGCTGCACTCGCGGCTGCTGCATCAGCGGCGCGGGTGATTTTTTCGTGAGAGCCGTGTTCGTCACAGCGCGGCCTCGGTGGTGTCGACACTGGCGCGCAGCAGGCTCGTTTGCAGGAGCCGCGCATGGTGGCTGAACTGCGGCGAGACCATGAATTCGGCGGTGCGCGGGTGCGGCTCGTCGATGCGGAACTCTTCGATCACGCGGCCGGGGCGCGCGGCCATCATCACCACGCGCGTCGACAAAAACACCGCCTCGTGGATCGAATGCGTGACGAACACGACCGTTAGTTTTTTGGCCGTCCAGAGCTCGAGCAGGTCGGCGTCGAGCTTGTGGCGCGTGATCTCGTCGAGCGCCCCGAACGGCTCGTCCATCAGCAACAGCTGCGGCTGCGTGACCAGGCCGCGCGCGATCGACACGCGCATCTGCATGCCGCCCGAAAGCGCCCGCGGCAGTGCGTTCGCGAAGCGGGCCAGGCCGACGAGTTTGAGCACTTCGGCCACGCGCGCATCGGCCTCGGCGCGCGACATGCCGGCCAGGTCGAGCGGCAGGCGCACGTTGGCCTGCACGCTCGCCCACGGCATCAGCGTAGGCGACTGGAACACGAACGCGAGCTTCTGCGCGGAGGCTTGCGCCAGCGAGACCGGTTTGCGCCACAGCAGCAGCCGACCGTCGCTCGGCGCGAGCAGGCCGGCGATCATCTTCAGCAACGTGCTCTTGCCGCAGCCCGACGGCCCGAGCAGCGTGACGAACTCGCCTTCCTCGATGCGCAGGTCGACCGGCTGCAGCGCGCGGGTGCCGTCGGGATAGGTCTTTTCGGCCGACAAGACCTCGATCGCGGCTGCGGTGTGGGTGTCGATGCCGGCGCCGATGCCGATGCCGGTGCCGACCCGCACGTCGCTCATGTCGCTCATGTCGCTCATGTCAGGGCAGGACCTTGATGTCCTTGACGAACTCGGTCGTGTAGGTGTCGGCCAACTTGACCTTGGCCGGGTCGAGCAGCTTGGCCGAAACCAGGAAGTCGTAGCTGGCTTTGGCGCGCTCGTCGGTCATCACGCCGATGCCCATCTTCATTGCGTCGCCGCCGCCGATCAGGCCTGCCTCCTTCAGCTTCGCGACGCTGTAGCTCAGCTGGTCGTCGGTCATCTCGGGGTTGTCTTTTTTGATCAGTGCGTTGCCCGGTGCCGGGTTCTCGAGGTAGCTCTTCCAGCCTTCGACCGAGGCCTTGACGAACGCGGCGACGGCAGCCTTACGTTCCTTCACGGTCTTGTCCATGCACGAGACCGTGGTCGCGTAGGCCGGGTAGCCGTGGTCGCCGAAGACCAGCACGTTGGCCTTCACGCCGGCCTTCTGGATCGCGTACGGCTCCGAGGTGATGTAGCCCTGCTGCACGGTGTTCTTGTCGGCCACGAAAGGCTGGATGTTGAAGGTGTACGGGCGGGTCTGGCTGTCGGTCAGTCCGAACTTCGTCTTGACCCACGGCCAGTAGCCCTGGTTCGCGCTCGCCGCGATCAGGATGGTCTTGCCCTTGAGCTGCTCGAAGGTTTTCACGTCTTCGTGCGCGATCAACACCTGCGGGTCTTTTTGCATGATGGCCGCGACCGTCTTGATCGGCAGGCCGCCTTCGCGGGTCTGCATGATTTGCAGGTCGGACGAGCCCATCACGCAATCCGACTGGCCCGCGGCCATCAGCTGGAAGATGTTGACCTGCGGGCCGCCCATCTTGATGGTCACGTCGAGGCCGGCTTTTTTGTACAGGCCGGTCGCGACCGCCTGGTAGAAGCCGCCGTGTTCGGCTTGCGCGAACCAGTTGGTCATGTAGACGAATTTTTCGTCGGCATGCGCGGTGGCGGCAGCGCTGAAGGCCAGCAGGCCGGCGCACGCGCGCACGATCGAACCACGGAAAGACAAGGGCAGGGATGCGGTCATGGCATGGGCTCCGGACGTGGGGTGAATAGAAACAAGGGCGGGGGAAATCGATGCGGTTTCAGACCAGGCTTTGCTGCACGTGGCCGGTGTGTTGCGCGCGGCTCCAGGTGGCCTCGTCGCGCGCGGCCCAGCGCAATTCGTGCAGCTCGGTGATCGCCTGCGCCCAGCTCGTTGCGAGCGATTCGAGGATCGCTTCGCCCTGCTCGGCGGTGGCTGGCAGCGGGTCGCCGATGATCCCGCTCGGGCCGAAGTCGCGGGCGGTCCAAGCGCAGGCGGGGCGGCCGTCGGGCGAGAGTAATTTCGACGGGAACTCGGCCGGGTAGTTGGTGACCGCGCGTTCCATGTGAACGGTGTCGGGTGCGAGCGCCAGCATGATCGCGGTCTCGGCATGGCCGGCGTGCATCGCAAGGCGCTTTTCCCGGTCGCTCATGTAGCGGCCGGCCACATGCGGCAGGCGCCACGTGTGCTGTGGCACGACGATGTAGTCGCCGTGGCGCAGCCGCATTTCGCGCGCCATGATTTCCATGATCTGCGGCTGGCCGCCGTGGCCATTGACGATCAGCAGCTTGCGAAAACCAGCGCGGTACACCGACTCGCCGATCTCGTTCATCGTTGCCAGCAGCGTCTCGCCGGTCAGCGTGATCGTGCCGGGAAAGTGGAGGTGTTCTTCCGACTTGCCGTAGGTGATCGGTGCCATCGCGTAGGCCGGCACCTCGGGCGGCAGCTTCGCGAGCGCATGGCCGACCACGCCGGCGCTGATCACCGTGTCGACCGCGCACGGCAGGTGCGGGCCATGCTGCTCGGTGGCACCGGTGGGCAGCACGATGACCGTGTTTTCGCGGTCGGGCAGCGCAGCGATCTCGGTCCAGCTCAGGTAGGGCAGGAAGCGGTGCGGAGGGGTGTAGCCGTGGAGCATGTAGGGTTCTCAGTTTTGGGGGCCGCGCAGCGGCACATAAGCGGTCGCCTCCACCTCGATCAGGATGTCGCCGGTCGGCAGCATCGCGCTCACTTCGACCACGGTCGATACCGGCGGCTCGCCGGTGAAGAACAGCTTGCGCACGCGGCTGTAGTGCGGAAAGTGGTCGAGGTTCTTGAAGTACTGAACGAGCTTGAACACATCGCCCATCTGCCCGCCCGCGGCCTCGATGGTCAAACGGATGCGGTCGAGCACGTACCAGCTCTGCGCCAGGATCGGGCCTTCCTTGATGTCGGTCGAGAACTCACCGGTGCGGCCGAGCAGCGTGGCCGCCGCATCGGGGATGTCGGCATAGCCGGTGACGATGCGCCCGGCCGCGGGGTCGACCGCGATCACGCCCGACAGGAAGATGAAATCACCCGCGCGCCGCCATGCCGCGTAGCGTGCCAGTGGTTGTGCGATGCCGGCGTTCAGGTTGCTCATGCACCGGCTCCTGCGACCACCCGCCCGACGCGCACCACCACGCGCTGATGCGCGCGCGTCGGCCAGCTGTGCGGCTCGGCCTGGGTGAAGACGACGAGGTCGGCCACGCTGCCGGGCTGCAGCGGCGGCCGTTTCGGGTCGCGGCTCAGCCAGTCGGCGCGGCACACCGATTCGCTCCACACGTCGAACGGCGAATCGAGCTGCGCGGCGAGCACGCCGACGGCGAGCGCCTCGACCGGGTCGAAGCTGCCGACGGCGCAAAACGCGTCTTGAACGTTGTCGGTCGAGATCAGCACCGGGATGCCGCGCGCGCGCGCTTCTTTGACGAGCGTGACGCCACGCTGGCGCGGCGTGCGGCCCGTGTGCGCGTCTTGCAGCAGCAGGTTGGTGGTGGGCAACGAAATCAACGTGATCGGGGCCTGCGCGACCGCATCGAGGATCGCGAGCGACTCGGCTTCGGGCTTGGCCGCGAGCGCGCAGGTGTGGCCGCAGACCACACGGCCGCTGAACGCCATCTTGCGCAGCAACGCGGCGGTTGTCGCGAGGCCTTCCGCCGCGGGGTTCAGTTCTTCATCGCAATGCAGGTCGACATCTAGCCCCTCGGCATCGGCGCACTCGAACAGATTGCGTAGCGCGTTCGCGCTCCAGTTGGTGGAGTGCACGAAGGCGCCGAGGCAGGCGCCGCGGCCACTGGCAGCGACGGTGCGGGCGCGCTCGCGCGCGGCGCTGCGGTCGTTGAACAGATCGAGGGGGATCAGGCTCACGCGTTCGACGACCAGGCGATCGGCCCAGTCTTCAGCGACCTCGCGCAGCACGCTCCATGCCAAGGGCACGGTGTGCGGCTCCCACCAGTCGCAGTGGGTGCGCAGCTGCGTCACGCCGGAGTCGAAGGCCCATTGCAGGCTGCGGGAGGCGCGCTCGCGCACGTCGGTGGCGGTCCACGCGGCGCGGTCGGCAACCATGGTTTCGATTGCCGCGAGCAGGCCCGGCTTCACCACACCGAGGCGCGTCAGCGTGAAGGCTTTGTCGATGTGGGTGTGGGCTTCGACCAAGCCGGGCAACACCGGCGCGCCGTGCAGGTGCCAATCGGCGCCCGGCGCACCTTTTTCATCGAGGCAGGGCGTGATCGACACGACACGGCCATCGGCCAACCGAAGGTCGGCGAGTGCCGGCTGCGTGCCGCGCATCGGCCAATCGGCCGGCAGGCACCAGCGCGGCAGGCGGGCCGCGGTGAGATGCGAGGGGGCGCTCGGCGGCATGGGTGTGCGGGTTCTCTGTCGACTCGTTGGCGAGTCGGTCAGGCGAGTCGGGCCATGGCCCGACCGACGCGCACCTTGAAGCGATCGAGCTCGGGCCTCGTCGCCACGTTCATGTGGTAGTAGGCGTGGTAGTCGATCTTCGCGCGGCCGCCGGTCAGCACGCGCAGATAGCGCGTGATCGCTTTGCGCGGCGGGTCGCCCATTAAAAAGGCAGTCCAGCGCGGGCGGCCGTAAGTGACGACGGCCGAGATCCGCTGGATGTGGGTCAGTGCGGGCTTGACGTTGGCGGGGTCGCTGATGTCGAAGGCCACGCCGGGCACGAGCACGCGGTCGAAAAAGCCCTTGAGCATCGCCGGCAGGCCGAAGCACCAGGTCGGGAAGCAGAACACCAGCGCCTCGGCCCACTCGATGCGCTGGATGTAGCGCTCGACCGGCATCCGGTTCGCCGGAATGTCGTGGTAGCCGAGCCGCTCGGCACGCGAGAGCACCGGGTTGAAGTCTTCGGCGTACAGATCGCAATCATCGACCTCGTGGCCGGCCGCACGCAGACTGGCCAAGACCTGCGCATGCACCGCAGCGTTGTAGCTGGTCTCGACAGGATGGGAGTAGATCACCAGCACACGCATGTCTGACCGTTCGATCTGATCTGGTGGTCAAACACTTGCAAGGAGGGTGCCAGCCCGTGCCACGGTGCGCGCCCCGAATCGCTTCGGCCGCTGTCTGTTTCGGTGCCTGCCCCGGTGCCTATTCCGGTGCGAAACCGCAGCCCATCAGCACAAAAACGGTGAGCTCGCGCTCGATCGGCGCACGGTCGATCGGCGTGTCGGGCGGCTGGCCGAGCATCACGCGCACCTGCACCGCGTAGTCGGCGTAGTGCTGGGTCATGGCCCAGATGTGCATCAGCAACAGGCGCGCGTCGAGCGCTCGCATGCGGCCCGCGGCGATCCAGCTGTCGATCAGGTCGATCTTGTGCTGCGTGGAGCGCAGCGCGAGCGGCCAGTAGCGCGTGAGGTTCGGCCCGCCGCCGAGCAACTCGTTCGTGAAGATGCGCGAGAGGCCCGGGTTGTCGAGCGCATACGCGAGCTTTTTGCGGATGTACTCGGCCAGCACGCGGCGCGGGTCGGCACCGGTCGCGTCGAACGCGAAGGCTTCGGCCCAGCCTTGCAGCACCGCGAACAGCAGCTCTTCGTAGAGCTCGTCTTTGCCTTTGATGTAGTAGTGCAACTGCGGCTTGGTCAGCCCGGCACGCTCGGCGATCGCTTGGGTCGAGGCGCCCTTGAAACCGTGCAGGCCGAACTCGGTGATTGCGGCCTCGCGGATGCGCGCGAGGATGCGCTCGCGGCCCTGCCGCGCGGGTGAAGCGCGGGCCGGGTCGGGGCGCAGGGCGGTGGAGAGCGGCGGCATCGTGAAGCATCGTAGCGTGCGGGTGCGGCGGGGCGTGTCAGTGCGCGGCGCGGCGCCGGGCTGTGCCGGCCGCACCGAGCAAGCCGGCCACCAACAACGCCCACGTTTGCGGCTCGGGCACCGGCGGCGTGAACGCGAAACCGATCGGCCGCGCGAGGTGCATATTGTCGGTGATGAACGCGCTGCAGCTGCCGGTGGCGATCACGCAGCGCGCCACGCCGTTGTTCGTGATGCCACCGGCGCCGCTGTCGAAGACCGAGGCGTACAGCGCACCGTCGGTGCCGAACGCGAAGCTGCCAATCGTCGTGGCGGTGCCGCCGAAGATCTTGCCGGTGTCGATCGTCCGCACCAGCGTGCCGCTTGCCGCGAAGCTGCGAATGCCACCGGCGTAGTCCGAGGTGTAGAGCAGGCCGTCGGGGCCGAAGGCCACGCCGAGCAGGCTGACGTAACCGTTGCCGCCGGCAGTGGGCATCAGCGAGCCTGCGAACAATGTGCCCGCGCCGGTGCCGAGGTCGTAGCGCAGCACCTGGCTGTCGAACAAGTAGCTGATGCCGCCCAAGCCGTCGGCCACCGAGCCTTGCGTGGTCACATAGAGCGCGCCGTCGGCGCCGAAGTGCAGGTTGTTCGGGCCGTTGAGCAGGCCGGCGGCCGTGCCGTTGCCGCTCGCGAACACGTCGAGGAAGGCGCCGGTGCTGCCGTCGTACCGCACGATCTGGTCACTGCGAAAGCTCGACACGTACAAGTTGCCGTCGGGCCCGAAGGCCGAACCGTAGGGCCGTGCCAGGCCGTCGCCCTGGTTGAACACGCCGAGGAATGCGCCGGTCTGGCCGTCGTAGCGAAGGATCTGACCACTGGTGTTGTCGCCGCTGCTGACGTAGAGGTTGCCGTCGGGCCCGTAGGTCAACGCGTCGGGTGACACCAACCCGCCGGAGCCGGCGGCGATGAAGGCGCCGAGGTAGGCGCCGGTCGTGGCATCGAAGCGCGACACGCTGTTGCCCAGCGTGTTGCCGACGAGTATGTCGGCATGCGCCGGGCATGCGATCACGGCGAGGCCGATGCCGCAGGCGGTGAAAAGGCGGGTGAGGATTCGTCGAATGGACATCATGAAACGAGACTCCGGGTGGGTTGAGAGAACAGGGAAGTTCAGCAGATTCGTCGATGCCCGGCGCGTCAGGCCCAGGCTTGCAACTCACGCACCGCAGCGCGCGCTTCGCGGCCGAGCTCGGTCATGTCGAGCCCGGCGATCGCGCCTTCTTCGACCACGCGCCGGCCGCCGACCAGCAAGGCCTTGAGATGCGCGCGGCCGCCGCTCGCGACCGGCGCGATCGCCACGTCGTGCAGTCCGAAATGGCGCGGGTCACGGTCGAGCGCATAGACCGCGATATCGGCCGCCATGCCGACTGCGAGCCGACCGACCGCACCGAGACCGAGCACGCGCGCGCCGCCGGCCGTGCCCCAGCGCACCACGTCTTCGACGCTCGCTGCGCCCGCACCGACCTCGCCCGCGCCGCCCCGGTACAGCGCCAGCGCGGCTTCGCCGCCGCGCGCGCGCTGCATCAACCACGCGGCGTGGGCTTCCGAGAGCATGTCGGCGGCCTCGTTCGAGCCCGCGCCGTCGACGCCGATCGAGACCACCGCGCCCGCGTCTTCGAGCGCTCGCACCGGCGCGATGCCGCTGCCGAGCCGGCCGTTGCTCTGCGGGCAGTGCGCGATGCCGGTGCCGGTTCGGCCGAGCAGCGCGATCTCGTCGGCGTCAAGTTTCACGAGGTGCGCGAACCACACGTCGGCGCCGAGAAAGCCCACGCTCTGCGCGAAGCGGATCGGCGACATGCCGTGCTGCGCATGGGCCGCATCTTGGTAATGCACGGTTTCGCTGAGGTGCGAGTGAAGCCGCAGGCCGAGGCCGCGGGCCACGCGAATGGTCTCGCGCAACTCGTCGGGTTGCATCGAAAACAGCGGAGTTGTCGGCGCGGCGACGACGCGCGTGAAGGCATCGGGCGCCGGGTCGTGGTACGCGGCGGTGAGCCGCTCCAGATCGGCGAGGTAGTCGCTCAAGGTCTCGGGTTGCAGGGCTCTGGCCTGCGCATCATCGAGCGTCGTGGCCATCCCGGCGGTCGGCCCGCGCGCGAGCGTGGCGCCGCCGCGGCAGAGCACGAAGCGCAGGCCGAGCCGCGCGGCCTCGTCGAACAAACAAGCCGACGCATCGAACGGCATGCCCGGGTAGTAGAAGTAGTTGTGGTCGGCGACTGTTCCGCAGCCGGAAAGCGCGAGCTCGATCAGGCCGATGCGCGCCGCGAGCCGAAACCGCTGCGCATCGAAGCCGGCGCGAAAGCGCGACGGCGTGGCTGCGAGCCACGGCGTCAGCGTCGCGTTCAGGCCGCGCGGCTCGCCCTTCAGCAATGACTGGAACAGGTGGTGGTGGGTGTTGACCCAGGCCGGGTAGACGACGCAGTCAGTGGCGTCGAGCGTCGCCTCGCCGGGGTCGGGCGTGAGCACGCCGATCGCGGCGATGCGGCCGGCGCGCACGCGGATGTCGGGCCCGCTCGCGCGCGCGGCGGCGCCGCGCTCGCCGGTCAGGATCGCTGCGGCGTGGCGGATCAGCAGGTCGCCGGTCATACCGACTTCACCGCGATCGGAGGCCGATGCACCTCGACCTCGCCGTGCTCAGTCAACAGCGCCATCAGCAATTTGCGGATCAGCAGCCCGGGCTTGTCGGACGGCATGTGGAATTCCTGGCGCCGGCGCGTGTCGATGCAGGCGTCGGGGTCGGTCGCCTCCAGAATTTCGCGGTCTTCGGCGGTGACCGCGCCGTCCCAGTCGATCAGCACCTGTGCGGGGCAATCGGCTTCGGTGTCGTTGCGGTAGAGCCATTGCACCAGCACCATGCGCTCGTCGTCGATCGGCGTGGCGCAGTTGTAGATGATGTGGTCGACCCCGCTGTCGTAGCTGCAGCCGAAGCGGCGCGAGAAGGGCAGGTAGTAACGGTTGACGAGGTGGCGCGTCACGGTCGGCGCGGTGCTGCCGGTGACCCGGTGCGCCACAGGCGGGTTCAGGATCGGCACGCTCGATTCGCCCTCGAAGCCGTAGTCGGTTTCGATCAGGTCGTAGCCCTTGGGCACGGGTTGTTTCACGTCACCGAAAGTGCCGCCGTGCACGTAGGAAAAGTGCGCGTTGTCGAACGAGTTTTCCATCATCCGCACAGGGCTCGTGCGCCACTCCTGGTAGAGCTGGAATATGCGGCGGTAGCCCGGTCGGCCGTCTTCGGGGAACTCGGGGATCGGCCTGAGCGGGTCGTCGAGCGCGACCCACACGTAGCCGTATTTTTCTTGCGCATGGAAGGCCGGCACCTTTGCGCCGGCCGGGATCATCTCGCCCTCGGTGAACTGCGGAATGCGCACGCAGGTGCCGTGGCAGTCGTAGGTCCAGCCGTGGTAACCGCAGACGATGTGGCCGTTCTCGACGAAGCCTTTCGAAAGCTTCGCGGTGCGGTGGCAGCAACGGTCGCGCAGCGCCGCAGGGCTACCGTCGGCGGTTTTCCAGACGACGATGTTTTCGCCGAGCAGCGTGAACGGGCGCGGCCCGTCGTCGATCGCGCTCATCGGAAAGAGCGCATACCAAAAACGGCGCAGCACGGGTTGTCGGGTGACCAACATTGTGAATTTCTCCGGTTCGCGTCGAACCTCGACTCGAAGTTGCGTCGCATGAACGCGCCCCAAAAAAGGGGCGTTGTGCCGTCGTGTGACAGCGCCCGGAGCAATGACCCACGGCCGCCCGAGGGGCGCACCGCTGCCGGCTTCTACTCGAATTCGCCCCTTGCAAATCACGTGCCAATCGTGCCGGCCCGGCGGAGCGTGGCGCCCATAATGTTTTGCATCCGGCCCCGCGATTGCCGCCAAATTCAGGAGAGATTCACGATGACGAACCGTTTCGACTGGACCACCGGCTACCCCAGCCAACGCCTGCCGGTGTTCGGCCGCAATGTGGTCGCCACGTCGCACCCGCAGGCTGCACAGGCGGGCTTGCGGATGCTGCACAACGGCGGCAACGCGGTCGATGCCGCGATCGCCACGGCCGCCGCGATGACGATCCTGGAGCCGGTCAGCAACGGGCTCGGCTCGGATGCATTCGCGCTGATCTGGGACGGCACGAAGCTGCACGGCCTGAACGCTTCCGGCCGCGCGCCGCAGGCCTGGACGCCCGACTATTTCAAACGCAAGCACGGCGCCGATGCGCGCACGCCGCCGGTTCGCGGCTGGGACAGCGTGACCGTGCCGGGCGCCGTCGCGAGCTGGGTCGCGATGAGCGAGCGCTTCGGCAAGTTGCCGTTCGCCGACCTGATGGCGCCGGCTTGCGAGATCGCCGAGCGCGGCTACGCGGTGCCGGTGGTGGTGCAGCAGAAGTGGGCGGCTGCCGTGCCGCTGTTGTGCGATCAGCCGGGCTTCGCGCAGGCCTTCATGCCGCACGGCCGCGCACCGCAGGTCGGCGAACTGTTTCGCTTCGCCGCTGCGGCGCGCTCGCTGCGTCTGATCGGTGAATCGAAAGGTGCGGCCTTCTACGGTGGCGAGATCGCGCAGGCCGCGGCCGCGCATGCGCGCGAACACGGTGGCGCGATCACTGCCCACGACTTCGCTGCCTACCGCCCCGAGTGGGTCGAGCCGATCGGCATGGACTACGCCGACAAGGACGGTTGCAACCACAGGATGCACGAGATCCCGCCGAACGGGCAGGGCATCGCGGCGCTGATCGCGCTCGGCATCGTCAAGCACTTCGACATCGCTTCGATGGCGGTCGACGGCATCGAGGCGCAGCATTTGCAGATCGAGGCGATGAAGCTCGCGTTCGCCGACACCTACCGTTTCGTCGCCGAGCCGGCGAGCATGGCCGTCACCGCTGCGCAGTTGCTCGATTCGGCCTACCTCGCGTCGCGCGCGAAGCTGATCGACCCGAAGCGCGCGCAGGATTTCGGTCACGGCAACCCGGTCAAGGGCGGCACGATCTACCTGAGCGCGGCCGACGAGAGCGGCATGATGGTGAGCTTCATCCAGAGCAACTACCTGGGCTTCGGCTCGGGCATCGTGGTGCCGGGCTACGGCCTGTCGATGCAAAACCGTGGCCACGCGTTCAGCCTCGATGCGACGAGCCCGAATGTCGTCGCGCCCGGCAAGCGGCCGTTCCACACGATCATTCCGGCCTTCCTGACCCAGCCGAAGGCCGCGTCACTCCTTCCCCCGCTGGGGGAAGGCCGGGATGGGGGTCGCCAAGCCGTGATGAGCTTCGGCGTGATGGGCGCGAACATGCAGCCGCAAGGCCATCTGCAAACGCTGGTGCGCATGCTCAGCCACGGCCAGAACCCGCAGGCCGCGTGCGACGCGCCGCGCTGGCGCTTCAACGTCGGCGTCGAAATCAACGTCGAGTCGACGATGAACCCGGCCACCGTGGCCGGCCTGCAGGCGCTCGGCCACCGTGTCGAGGTCATCGTCGACAGCTACCAGGATTTCGGCGCCGGCCAATTCATCTGGCGCCTCGGCGACCCGGCGGTCGAAGGCTACGTGGCCGCGAGCGATCCGCGGCGTGACGGGCAGGCCGTGGCTTTCTGAAGCCGATGTTCACCGAGCCGCGCTCGCTCGGCTGGCGCACCGACCTGATCTTCGCGCGCTTCGACGGCAAGGTCGCGCCGCGCAGCGATCACCTCGTGATCCGCACGCCGCCCAACCCGACGTTCTGGTGGGGCAACTTCCTGCTGTTCGACCATGCGCCGCGCGCGGGCGATGCAGCGCGGTGGCTGGCGCGCTTCGCGGACGAGATCGCCGAGCCGCAGGCCGAGTCGCGTCATGTCACGTTCGGTGTCGACAGCGAAACCACCTTCGAATTGCCTGCCGACTTCGCCGCCGCGGGTCTCACGCAATTCGCGTCGACCGTGCTGACGATGCACCGATCTCAGCTGCGGGCGCCGCGCCGCGCGTTGCACGCCGACTTCCGCATCGCCGCGCTGCGCCTGCCCGAGCAGGCCGCCGAGGCGGTCGAACTGCAAGTCGCGGCCGATGCGGGAGCGACTGAATCCGGAGCCGCGTACCGGCTGTTCCGCCAGCGCCAAATGCGCCGCTTCGAAGCCATGTCGCGCGCCGACATGGGCGAGTGGTTCGCCGTCTTCGCGCGGGCCGACAACGGCAGCGAGACGATGGTCGCCGACTGCGGCCTGTTCCGTGCGCGGGGCGAATCGCTGGGCCGCTTTCAGCATGTCGTGACGCACCCTTCGTGGCGCCGCCGCGGGCTGTGCTCGGCGCTGATCCATGCGGTCTGCCGGCACGGCTTCGAGGCGATGGGGCTGCAGACGCTGGTGATCGTCGCCGACCCCGACGACGTGGCGATCGGCTTGTACGAATCGCTCGGCTTCGAGCGCGGCGCGAACACCTGGCACCTGGAGAAGCCGGCGCCGCGCCCGGCGTGAAACGGAGTGCCTCCGTAGAATCCGCTGCAATGCCTTCCACCACCCCGGCAGCCCCCGCTGCCTTGCGCGAGCGCCCCATCTGGCCCGGCCTCGCGCTCGCCTCGATCGGTGCGATCGCGTTCTCCGGCAAGGCGATCATCATCAAGCTCGCGTACCGCCACGGCGTCGACGCGGTCACGTTGATCACGTACCGCATGTTGTTCGCGCTGCCGCTGTTCGTGCTGCTCGCGTGGTGGGCCGGGCGCGGCAAACCGGCACTCACGAAGCGCGACTGGATCGCCGTGGTCGGCCTGGGCTTCACCGGCTACTACCTCGCGAGCTCACTCGACTTCGCAGGCCTCGCCTACATCAGCGCGAGCTTCGAGCGGCTGATCCTGTACCTCAACCCGACGCTGGTGCTGGCGATGGGCGTGTTCATCTTCAAGCGCAAGGTGACGCGCCGGCAATTGATCTCGCTCGGCGTGAGCTACTGCGGCGTGCTGCTGGTGTTCGGCCACGAGCTCGGTGCGCTCGGCGCAAACGCCGCACTCGGTGCGGCGCTCGTGTTCGCCAGCGCGGTGAGCTACGCGGTCTACCTCGTCTACAGCGGCGAAGAAGTCAGGCGGCTCGGCGCGTTGCGGCTCACCGGTTTGGCAACGACCGCGGCTTGCCTGTTCTGCATCGCGCAGTTCGCGTTGCTGCGGCCGATGAGCGCATTGAATGTCGCGCCAGAAGTCATCTGGCTGTCGATGCTGAACGCCACGTTGTGCACGTTCGCGCCGGTGCTGATGGTGATGATGGCGATCGAACGCATCGGCGCGACGATGGCCGCGCAGACCGGCATGATCGGGCCGCTGTCGACGATCCTGATGGGCGTCGTCATCCTCGGTGAACCGTTCACGGTGTGGATCGCGGCGGGCACGCTGCTGGTGTTGACCGGCATCTGGTTGTTGGCGAAATGGCGATAGGAGATTGACGATGGACTTGGGCATCAACGGCAAATGGGCGCTCGTGTGCGCGGCGAGCAAGGGGCTCGGCAAGGGCTGCGCGAGCGCGCTGGTGCGCGAGGGCGTCAACGTGGTCATCACGGCACGCGGCACCGGGGCGCTCGAAGCGACGGCGACCGAGCTGCGCGCGTTGAGCCGTGAACACCGCGGCGGCGAGGTGCGCGTGGTCGCTGGTGACATCACCACCGTCGAGGGCCGCGCGGCTGCGCTCGCCGCCTGCCCGCAAGTCGACATCCTGGTCAACAACGCCGGTGGCCCGCCGCCGGGCGATTTTCGCGATTGGGACCGCGACGCCTGGATCGCGGCGCTCGACGCCAACATGCTCACGCCGATCGAGCTGATCAAGGCGACCGTCGACGCGATGGCCGCGCGCGGCTACGGCCGCATCGTCAACATCACTTCCGGCGCTGTGAAGGCACCGATCGGTGTGCTCGGCCTCTCCAACGGTGCACGAAGCGGCCTCACCGGCTTCGTCGCCGGGCTGGCGCGCAGCAACATCGCGGCGCAGGGCGTGACCATCAACGGCCTGCTGCCCGGCGCGTTCGACACCGACCGCTTGCGCACGACGCTGCGGGCCGGCGCGGCGAAGGCGGGGCAAGATCCCGAGGCTGCTTTGCGGGCGCGTGAGCAGTCGATTCCCGTGCGCCGTTTCGGCACGGCCGACGAGTTCGGCGCGGTGTGCGCCTTCATCTGCAGCGTGCACGCGGGCTACTTGACAGGGCAAAACATCCTGCTCGACGGCGGCGCGTATCCGGGGACGTTTTAGGCGACGGGTTTCAAGCCGGCATCGCCGCGCCGCAGTTCCAGCACTGCTCGAACGGCCCGTCGATCAGCTCGGCGCAACCCGGGCAGACCCAGCGTCGATGCGGCGGGTTGCGCAGCTCGTGCAGCAGCGTGCGAGCGCGTTCGAGGTGGTCGGCGTCCATCACCCAGAGTTCGGGCAGGGTCTGGTCGGGCGGCACCTCGCCGGCAATGCTGCTGGCGTACTGACGCTGCACATTGGTGGGCACGCCGGCATGGGTCAGCAGATCGGCCCACAACGTGGCGAGCGCGAGGTTCGGTGCAGTGGTCAGGCGCTTCATGGTCGGCAGAGTGTCGCGCATTCGCGCCCGGCACGGGGCGGTCGTTGCTGGCACGATAGCGCTCTCGTTCCAGCCACCGGAGACACCGCGATGAACCAAACCAGCCCGACCGTCCGCATCGAAAAGCAAGGCGGCGCCGAAGAGATGCGATTGGTCGACTTGCCGGTCGGCGACCCCGGCCCCGGCGAAATTCGCATTCATCACCACGCCTGCGGCCTCAACTTCATCGACGTGTACCAGCGCTCGGGCGTCTACCCGTTCCCGATGCCGCTCTCGCTCGGCATGGAGGCGGCCGGCGTGGTCGAAGCGGTTGGCGAAGGTGTGACGCACCTGAAAGCCGGCGACCGCGCGGCGTATGCGAGCAACCCGCCCGGCGCATATTGCACGCTGCGCGTGATGCCCGCGAAGACGGTCGTGAAACTGCCCGATGCGATCTCGTTCGAGACCGGCGCCGCGATGATGTTGAAGGGCCTGACCGCGCAATATTTGCTGCGCAAGACGCTGCCGCAAGAAGGCCTGCAAGCCGGTGATTTCGTGCTGTTCCACGCGGCGGCCGGTGGCGTCGGGCTCATCGCTTGCCAGTGGGCCAAGGCGCTCGGTCTGCAGCTGATCGGCACCGCAGGCTCCGACGAAAAATGCGCGCTCGCGAAGGTGAACGGCGCGGCCTTCGTCATCAACTACCGCACCGAAGATTTCGCCGCGCGCGTGAAGGAAATTACCGGCGGCAAGGGCGTGAAAGTGGTCTACGACTCGGTCGGCAAGGACACCTGGGACAAGTCACTCGACTGCCTGCGCCCGTTCGGGTTGATGGCGAGCTTCGGCAATGCCTCGGGCGTGGTGGCGCCGTTCGCACCCGGCATGCTCGGCGCGAAGGGCTCGCTGTACGTGACGCGCCAAACGTTGTTCACGCACATCGCGACGCGCGAGTCGACCCAGGCGATGGCCGATGAGTTGTTTGCCGTCGTGGTCAGCGGGCAGGTGAAGATCCACATCACGCAACGCTATGCATTGGCCGATGTGGCGCAGGCGCACCGCGATTTGGAGGCGCGCAAGACAACTGGCTGCAGCGTGTTGATTCCGTGAGCGACTGACGCAACCGAGGTCAACGACCGCGGCGCACGCGCAGCAGTTCATCCAGGATCAAAAGCGCCGCGCCGACCGTGATCGCGCTGTCGGCGATGTTGAACGACGGAAACGCCGCGCTGTTCCAGTGCAGCTGAATGAAGTCGACCACCGAGCCGTGCAGCAGACGGTCGATCACGTTGCCCACGGCGCCGCCGAGGATCAGCGCGAGTGCCCAGCCGAACAAACGCTGGCCGCCATGGCGCGCGAGCATCCACACGATGAAGACGACGGCGACGAGCGCTAAGCCGATGAAGAACCAGCGCTGCCAGCCCGACGACGCATGCAGGAACGAGAACGCGGCGCCGGTGTTGCGCCAGTGCACGAGGTTGAAGAACGCGTTGACGGTGCGGCTGTCGCCGATCGCCATCGTGCGCAGGATCATCGCTTTCGTGATCTGGTCGAGCAGGATCACGATGGCAGCGATGCCGAGCCAAGGGAGCAGGGAGGAGCGGGTAGCGTTGCGTGAGGCCATGAGATTGAGTTCAAGCGTCGCCCATGCGGGTACGCAGTGTGGAAGGATTGCGTGCGGTGTGGAAGACGGCATGGACGACGGTCCGACCGTCTTACAAGCGACAAAAGAGGGCGTAGGGAAAGCGACGGATCACCACCCGACGAAACCCGGTCTGCTCGACGAACCCGTGGGATTCCGGTTGATTGGCGATGTGATTCAGAGCAGCTTCGACGGCGCGCTCGAACGCGTGACCTCGAACCGCACGGTCGCCTTCGTACGAGCGTACAGCGGCGAGGTATTCGGCAGCGGCAGTTCGGGTGAAGTCAGGACGCTGGCACATTCACCCTCGCGGAGCATCTGCTTGACCTGCTCCCAGGTGTAGGTCTGTTGGTCACCGGCCGCGAAGCGTGCGGCACGGCGCTTCAGCTCTTCGATTTGCCATTCGGGTACCTGCAGCGCATTCGCGTCCGCCTCAATGCTGTCCCACAGTTCTTCCGCAAGCTGTTGGCGCTGACCAGCCGGCAGTGCGAACAATTCGGGGAACCGATGAGAGGGATTCATGGCAACTCCAAATGAGGTGGGTCTATGCCACTGTACGGTGTTCACCAGCACCGTACAAATTGCTCACGCAGCGCCCGCAGATCGTCGGGTGTGCAGCATCGCCGCCGACGTCGTCGCGGTAGTGCCAGCAGCGGTCGCACTTGGTCGAGGTGGATGGCATGACTTCGACGTGCAGCTCGGTCGCTGTCGATAACACGGCCTTCGACGTGATCGTGACGAAGCGCAGGTCTTCGCCCAGCGACGCGAGCAGCGCGTGGTCGGTTTCGTTGGCGCCGATGCTCAGATTCGCCTGCAGCGACGAGCCCACTTGGCCCGCGGCGCGCACCGCTTCGATCTCCTTGTTCGCCACGTCGCGGATCGCACGAATGCGCGCCCACTTCGCGAGCAGCTCGTCGCTGTGCCACGCGCCGGTGTCGACGTAAGTCTCGGTGAAGATCGAGACCGACTTCTCTGACGTCGAACTCGCAGGCGCGAAGAGCTTCCACGCCTCTTCGGCCGTGAAGCTCAAGAACGGCGCCATCCAGCGCAGCATCGCATGCGTGATGTGCCACAGCGCGGTCTGCGCCGAGCGGCGCGCGAGGCTTTTCGGCGCGGTGGTGTAGAGGCGGTCCTTCAGCACGTCGAGGTAGAACGCCCCGAGGTCTTCGCTGCAGAACACTTGCAGCTTCGCGACCACGGGGTGGAACTCGTAGACCTCGTAGTGCGCGAGCACCTCGCACTGAAACTGCGCCGCGCGGGCGAGCGCCCAGCGGTCGATCTCGAGCATCTCGGCGAGTGGCACGGCATCTTTGGTCGCGTCGAAATCGCTGGTGTTCGCGAGCAAAAAGCGCAGCGTGTTGCGGATGCGGCGGTACGAATCGACGACGCGGGCGAGGATTTTTTCGTCGATGCCGAGGTCGCCCGAATAGTCGGTCGCGGCGCACCACAGGCGCAGGATCTCGCCGCCGTGCTTCTGTGCCGATTCGGCCAGTGGCATGTAGTTGCCCAGGCTCTTGCTCATCTTGCGGCCCGCGCCGTCGACCGTGAAGCCGTGCGTCAACAGGCCGCGGTACGGCGCGTGGCCGTGCATCGCGCAGGCGATCAGCAGCGCCGAGTGAAACCAGCCGCGGTGCTGGTCGTGGCCTTCGACGTAGAGGTCGGCTTCTTCGCGGTCGCTGGTGGCACCCGGGTGACTGCCCGACTTCTCGTTGAGCACGTGAAAGAAGGTCGAGCCCGAGTCGAACCAGACATCGAGGATGTCGTTGCTCTTGGTGTAGTCGGGCGCTTCGCCACCGAGCACGTCGGCGGTGGTCAGCTTCGACCACGCTTCGACACCGCCTTGCTCGACGATGCCCGCTGCACGGTCGATCAGCGCCATCGTGTCGGGGTGCAGCTCGCCGGTTTCCTTGTGCAGAAAAAACGGCAGCGGCACACCCCAGTTGCGCTGTCGGCTGATGCACCAGTCGGGCCGGTTGGCGATCATGTCGTGCAGGCGCGCCTTGCCGTTCTCGGGGTAGAAGGTCGTCTGCTGGATCGCCGCGAGCGCGGTCTGGCGCAGGGTCTTGGCAGGTTGCTCCGTTGCGAACACACCGGCGCTGCCCTGCCCGGCTTCGTCCATCCGCACGAACCACTGCGCCGCAGCGCGGTAGATCACCGGCGTCTTGTGGCGCCAGCAATGCGGGTAGCTGTGCGTGAGCGTCGAGGTCGCGAACAGGCGGCCGGCATCGCGCAATGCATCGGCGACCAAAGGCGCGGCCTTCCATATGTTGAGGCCACCGAACAGCGGCAGGCTCGCCTCGTAGCGGCCGTTGCCCTGCACCGGGTTCAGGATGTCGTCGAGCGCGAGGCCGTGCGCGCGGCAGGAGTTGAAGTCTTCGATGCCGTAGGCCGGCGCCGAGTGGACGATGCCGGTGCCGTCGTCGTCGGTCGCGTACTCGGCCGCGTAGACCGGCGCGAGGCGGTCGTAGCCGGGGTCGACTTTCGCGAGCGGGTGGTGGAAGTTCAAGCCCTCGAGCTTGGCGCCCGTGGTGGTCGCGATCACCGTGCCTTCGAGGTCGTAGCGCGCGAGGCATTTGAGCACCAGCGCGCTCGCGAGCACGAGCAGGCCTCGCTTTGTGTCGACGAGCGAATACGCGATCGCCGGGCCGACGTTGAGCGCCTGGTTCGCGGGGATGGTCCACGCGGTCGTGGTCCAGATCACAGCGAACGCGTCTTTCGTGACGTCCTTCGAAAGAAAGGGCAACCCGAACGCGGCCGCGAGCTTGGCCGGCTCGGCCGCAAGAAAACCCACATCGACCGTTTGCGATTTCTTGTCGGCGTACTCGATCTCGAACTCGGCCAGCGACGAGTGGCAATCGAAGCACCAATACACCGGCTTGAGCCCGCGGTAGACAAAGCCGCGCTCGATGAGTTTCTTCAGCACGCGGATCTCGTTCGCCTCGTTGCCGAAATCCATCGTGCGGTACGGATGCTCCCAGTCGCCGAGCACGCCGACGCGTTTGAAGTCGGCCATCTGCTGCGCGATCTGCTCGCCGGCATACGCACGGCTTTTGGCCTGTACGTCGGCGCGCTCGAGGTTGCGGCCGAAGGTCTTTTCGATCTGGTTCTCGATCGGCAGGCCGTGGCAGTCCCAGCCCGGCGTGTAGCGCGCGTCCATGCCTTTGAGCTGGCGCGCCTTGACGATCATGTCTTTCAGGATCTTGTTCGCGGCGTGGCCGACGTGCAGCGTGCCGTTGGCATACGGCGGGCCGTCGTGCAGCACGAAGCGCGGCTTGCCGATGCGGGCATCGCGCAGGCGCTGGTAGATGCCTTGATCGGTCCACTCCTTGACCCAACCCGGCTCGCGCTTGGGCAGGTCGCCGCGCATCGGGAAGGGCGTGTCCGGCAGGTTCAGCGTGGAGCGGTAGTCGGTGCGGTCGGTGGTGTGGTTGTCGGCGGGCATGGTGGCGCTCGATGGGTGCGATCCAGTGCCCGCAGCGGGTCAGCGAATCGAATTTGAAGCCCGCGTTTGCCGCGGGTGCGCTTCGAGGGATCGACGGGCGAGGCGCCGGTCAAATAATTCGGTCGCGGCTGGTCTGGCGATGGTCGGCGGCGTGTGCGGCGCGGGCGGTGCTCGCAGTGTTTGCGGCGAAAAAAGCGCGCGTGTCGAGCACGTCTTTTTCGATCGCGGCGGTGAGTGCCGGCAGCCCGTCGTAGCGGGCTTCATCGCGTAGTTTGTGCAGCAGTTCCACGCGAGCGAGTTTACCGTAGCCGCCGTTGACGCCGAGCGATGCGGGCCAGTCGAGCACATAGGTTTCGAGCAGCACGCGGCCGCTGTCGTCGACGGTCGGGCGCCTGCCGAGGCTGGCCACGCCGGCTAGCGGCGGCGTGCTGGCGTCGTCGAAGAGGCCGTGCACGCGCACCGCATAGATACCGAGCGCAGCGGGCTTCGGGTGGCTGAAGCGCAGGTTCAGGGTGCGATAACCGTCGTCGCGGCCTAGTGCGCTCGCGCCCAAGCTCCGGCCGAGTTTCCTGCCGTGCACCACGTGGCCGCTGATGCTGTACGGCCGGCCGAGCAACGCGGCAGCGCGCGCCATGTCGCCCTCTGCCAGCGCCTCGCGCACCGCGGAACTCGAAACGCGCGAGCCGCGCACCTCGTAGCTGTTCATGCGCGCCACGTCGAAGCCGGCGCGCTGGCCAGCGGCGTCGAGCATCTTGTAGTCGCCCGCGCGCTTGGCGCCGAAGCAAAAGTCGTCACCGACCAGCACGTATTTCGTGCCGAGGCCGAGCACCAGCACGTCATCGATGAAGGCCTGCGGCGACTGCGCGGCGAAGGCCTGGTCGAAGCGCAGTACCACCACTTGCTCGATGCCGCAGCGGTGCAGCTCGCCAAGCTTGTCGCGCAGTGTGGCGATGCGTGCCGGCGCGAGCTCGGGCTTGTGCAACAGCGCCGCGAAGTAGTCGCGCGGGTGCGGCTCGAAGGTCATCACGCACGACGGCAGGCCGCGGTGTTTGGCTTCGGAGACGAGCAGCGCGAGCATCGCCTGGTGGCCGCGGTGCACACCGTCGAAGTTGCCGATCGTGAGCGCGCAGGCGGGCGCGATGCCGGGGTGGTGAAAGCCGCGAAACACTTGCATAGGTGCAGCATTATCGGCTGCGCTTCAGTCGCCGCCTGGCGCGCGCTGCGCCTGATTCAGGTGCCGATAGACGAGCCCGCGTGACACGCCGAGTTGGCGCGCGGCCTTCGAGACATTGCCGTCGCAGGCCTTCAGCGTCTGCACGATCAGGTGGCGGTCGCTGTCGCGCAGTGTGCCGATCGATGCCGATGCCGATGCCGATGTCGGCACGTCGGCACGCGCTTCGGCGAGTGCTGAAACTGGCTGCACCTGCATCTGCATCTGGAACAGCGGCCCGGCGCCGTCGCGCGCTTGCATGCGTGCCGCGATCCACACGTTCAGCCCGTTCGGCAAGCGGTGCAGCGCGGGGTTCGCGGAGCGCGTCAGCAGCGCGAGGCGGTTCGCGGTGATGCCGAAAATCTCGTCGGCATGCAGCCCCGTGTCGCCTTGCGCCAAGCCGAGCAGGCGCGCGCCGACGTTGTTGACCCACGCGATGCCGCCGTTGGCGTCGAGCCCGGCCAGGCCCTCCATCGGTGTGCCGAGCAGCGCCGGCGTGGTCTGCAGGTGCACGACGATGTGCTCGCGCGATTGCGCGCGCAGCAGCTGGTTTTCGATCGTGGTCGCGTACAGCGCCACCACGGCGCCCGCGTCGAAGCCGAAGGTGCGGCCCTCGGAAGTGAGGTCGAGCACCGCGGCGATGCGCCCGTGCACATCGCGGATCGGCGCGGCGGCGCAGTGCAGTACTTGCATGTGGCCGAAGAAGTGCTCGCCGCCGAGCACCAGGCAAGGCTGGCCGGTGCGCAGCGTGATGCCCGGCGCGCCGGTGCCGACGTGCGCTTCGTCGAGATTCACGCCGATGCGGCGCGCCAGCGGCAACAAGGTTTCGCCGTGGTCGGCGGCCGAACGCGTCGCGTGCACGACCACGCCGTGCGGGTCGGTCAGGATCGCGGTGCAAGCAGTGCCCGCGAGCGTGTGTTCGAGCTGGTCGAGGTCGCTCGCCGCGGCCTGCAGCAGCACCTGGCTGCGTGCCAGCGCCGAGTGCACGCGGCTCGGCGTGACCGGGTTGAACGCGATGCGCTCGACCGGGTCGCGGCGGCTCTGCACGCAGCGCGACCACGACTGGATCACACCTTCGCTGACCAGCCCCGAGGGCCGCAAGCCATCCTCGAAATAGCGCTGGCGGGCGAGCGCGAGGCGTTGCTGCGGGGTCGAGAAAAACGGCTGCGCGGGCAGCGCGTCGAGGCCGGGGCGGGCGGGTCGAATGTCCATGGGCGGTCTCCTGACGGTGGCTCGGATGGCGCGGGCAGGGCGGGGCAGAAAGGGGCCGCGCGGGTCAGCGGATCGCCACGCCCCAAGGCAGTTTGCCCACCGTCACGTCGGCGGTTTTCACATTGCGCTCGGTGTCGATCACGCTGACCGCGCCCGAGCGGCCGCAGGCGACGTAGAGCTTCTTGCCGTCGGGCGTCAACGCCATGTTCCAGGGGCGTTGGCCGACGCTGATCGTGGCGACGATCGTGCGGCTCGTGGTGTCGAACACCGAGACGGTCGCGTCGCCGCCGTTCGACACGTAGACGCGCTTGCCATCGGGGTGCACCGCGATGCCGTTGGCGCGTGGCCCGGCCTTCAGTTTGGCGACGACCGCGAAGCTGCGCGTGTCCATCACGAACAGCTCGCTCGAGTTTTCTGCGGCCACATAGGCGAGCGTGCTGTCGGGCGAAAAGCCGATGCCGCGGGGCCGCGCGCCGACGGCGATCTGCGCGACCTGCGCGCGTTTGCCGAAATCGATCACGTCGACCGCGCCGCCGTCTTCGGCGCTCACGAACAGCAGCTTGCCGTCGGGGCTGAACACCGCGTGCTCCGGGTTCTTGCCGCGCACCTTGACGACGAAGACCTTGCGGTTCGTCGCGGTCTCCACGAACGCCACTTCGTTCGACTCTTCGATCGCTGCGGCGATCCAGCGCCCGTCGGGCGAAATGCCCAAACCCTCGGGCGATTCGCCGAGGTCGATCGCGCCTGCGGGCTCGCGCTTGACGAGGTCGAGCATCACGAGCCGGTTGCCCGGCTGGTCGCTCACGTACGCACGCGTGCCGTCGAGGCTGATCACGGTGCCGCGTGGCTTTTTGCCGGCCGGAAATTCGTAGACGACCTGGTCGGTCTGGGTGTCGATGACGCTCAGGTTGCCCGAGCCTTCGTTGGGCACGTAGGCGAACGGCGCCGCACTCGCAGTGGTGGTGGCGGCGGTGCCGGCGAGGGCCAGCGAAACGAGCAGTCGGCGCAGCGGGAATCGGGGTCGAAGGTGCATGGTTTTTCCAGGTTCAGAAAGGGCGGCGCAGCGGGCGCGAAGCAGGCGCATTCGCCCACGGCCAGATGCGTGAGAAAACGGTGTCACGGTCGATCAATGCATGCTTACAGGCTACCGACACGTGGCCGATGATGAGCGCGGTGAAGACGAATGCGGTCGCGACGTGCAGTCCATTGAACACGGCGTAGACCGCAGGCAGGTCGGGTCCCCAGGGTGGCACGGCGATGCCGAAAAATTTCACGCCGTACTTGCTGAAGTTCGATGCGATGTAGCCCGAGGTCGGCATCAGCAGCATGCACGCGTAGAGCGCGCCGTGGCCGAGGCGCGCCGCACGGCGCTGCCACGGCGCCATCGCGGCCGGCCAATCTGGTGGCCGGTGCCGCAGCCGCCACAGCAGCCGCAACACGATCAGCACGCCGAGCGTGATGCCGATGGACTTGTGCAGGTTGATCACCGCGCCGCGCATGGGCGTGTTGCGCGGCGCGATCTCGTCGAGCAAGAAGCCGAAGCCGATCTGCACCAGCAGCGCCGCGCCGATCAACCAGTGCAGCGCGGCGGCAACGCGGCCGTAGCGCCCCTGAATGTCGACCGGAAGGCCCATGCAGCCGCGTCTCAGAATTTCAGCGTGGCCGAGGCGCCGGCCAGCCAGGTGCGGCCGGGTGCGGGCTCGAAGTAGCGGCCGTTGCCATCGTTGACGATCACCGAGCCGGCGTACTTGCGGTCGAACAGGTTGTCGCCCCGCACGAAGCCGCCGAGCTCCCACGGCCCGGCGTTGACGACGTAGCCGAGGTTGGCCGAGAGCACGGCGTAACGCGGCGCCGCGTCGTTGTTGATGTCGTTGACCGGCACACCGGTCAAGTAGCGCGCCTCCAGCCCACCGCGCACGCCGGTCGGTGGAGACCAGTTCAGCGCCGCGAACAGTGAACCGCGCGCGATGCCGGGGATGCGGTTGCCGCCCGGAATCGTGACTTGCGTGAGCGCGGTGCAAGGCGTGGCCGCGCAAGTATTGAAGCTGTCGCGATAAGTCGCGTCGAGCGCGGTCGCGGCGAGCTGCGCGCGCAGGTGCTGGTAGAAGCTTGCCGACCAGCCGAGCTCGACGCCGGTGCGGCGCGTAGCTCCAGCGTTTTGAAACGTGGCACGGCCGAACTGGTTGGTCTGCGTAACGATCTCGTCCTCGGTGCCGGTCTGGAATACCGCCGCGGTGAATTCGCCCCAACCGGTCGGCCGCGCCTTCAGGCCGAGCTCGACGCTGGTGCTTTTCGACGACTGGAGCCCGAAGTTCAGGCCGGTGCCGCCGCCTGATCGGTAGGCGAGCTCGTTGAGCGTCGGTGTCTCGAAGCCGCGGCCGGCGGTGGCGTAAAAGTGCAGCTGGTCGCTCAACGCGAACATCACGCCGATCACCGGCAGCGTGGCGCCATAGCGGGCGCTGCCGCTGTCATCGGGGTTGGCGCCGGTGATGAAAGCGTCTTTGGAATCGAAGTGCACGCTGCTGTGGCGAACGCCGGCGTTGACCGACCACTGCGGTGTCAGCTGCCACGCGGCCTGCAGGTACTGGTCGAAGGCCGAGACGCTGTTGTTCTCGTCGCGCCGCAGCGCGCCCTGCACGCCGGGCGTGGCACCGATGAAGTTGCGAAAGCCTTGGCGGTGCTCGTCGAGCGTGTCGTAGGCGACGCCGCTGACCAGCGTCAACGGCGCGTCGAGCAATTGGGTCTTGAATGTCCAGCGTGCATCGAGGCCTTTGTAGTCGCGGCCCAGCACGATCACGCCGCCGGGGTGCAGCGGGTTGTTTTGCGTAGCGATCGGGATCGCCTGGTACTGCTGCGTGCCGCGGTGGCCGAGGTAGCCTGAGAGCTGAATCGCGTTCGCTGTGTCGATTCGCTTCTCATAGACCACGCCGCCCTGCGTCTGGTTCACGGACTTGCGTGTGTCGAACGTGATGGCCGAAGCGTCGACCCCACGCGGGTTGGCATCGAACTGCAGCCGCGAAAGGCCGAGCGGGTCTTGCGCCTGCGGCAGCGCGAGGCTGTTGGCGATCAGCGTGAGCTTGCTGTCGCCCTCGGGCCGCAGCGTCAGCTTGGCGTTGGCGAGGTTGCGCTCGGCCGCGCTCTGGTCGCGGTAGCCGCCGGTGCGGAAGTGACTGGCGCCGACCACGTAGCCGAGTGCGCCGTTGTCACCACTCGACCCGCTGGCTTGCGCCGAGTAGCGCAGCATGCCGTTGCTGCCGCCGGCGGCGCCGAAGGTCAGGCGCGGCGCGCCGCTGCCTTCTTCGGTGAACACCTGGATCACGCCGCCCGAGGAGTTGCCGTACAGCGCCGAGAACGGCCCGCGCAGCACTTCGATGCGGCCGACCGAGCCGAGGTCGACGTTGGTGATCTGGCCTTGGCCATCGGGCAGCGTGGCGGGAATGCCGTCGACGTACAAGCGCACGCCGCGGATGCCGAAGGTCGAGCGCGCGCCGAAGCCGCGCACCGAGATCTGCACGTCCTGCGCGTAGTTTTGCCGGTCGCGCGCCAGCAAGCCGGGCACGCCGCCGAGGCTCTCGGAAATGTTGACTTGCGCGCGGCCGTTGCGCACCGCGTCGCCATCGATGCGGTCGATCGAGGCCGGCACGTCGAACGCACGTGCTTCGGTGCGGGTGGCGGTCACGACGACGGGCGCAAGCTGCGCGGTGGTGGCAGCAGACGCTGCAGCGAGCGGCGGATTCGCAGCGGTCTGCGCGAAGGTCGAGCCGGGTGCGGCCAAGCAGTAAAGCGCGGCGGCGGAAATCAATCGCATGTTTTCTCCAGAGTGTTATTTCGTAGCCCCGTCTGCGCGGGATCGACCAAAAAGCAGTATCGGCGAACTGCCCGGGCCGCGCAGCGGTTGGCATGACAATCCCCAGTCGGGAAACCCTATGAAACGCGCTGCGTTCGCAGGGTACCCACGTCAGCAAACTCATTCACCCATGCGCATCGAAACCCTTCGCGAACGCCTGCGTGCCCACGGCGCCGGGCCGGCCCATGTGCACCGCGTGCTGCGGTTGTGGGCGATGGCGCTGCCGCAGGGCAGCGGCAAGCGCAAGCCGGAAGACTTCTTGCCGCTCGCCGTGCGCGCGATGCTGCCGGCGCTCGAAGTCGAACTCGCCGGGCTCGCGCGGCTGCGCTCCGAGCATCCAGCCGACGATGGCTCCTCGCGCTTGCTCGTCGAGCTGGCCGACGGCCAGGCGGTCGAGAGCGTGCTGCTGCCGCGCGGTGGCGTGTGCGTGTCGACCCAGCTCGGCTGCGCGGTCGGCTGCGTGTTTTGCATGACCGGGCGCGAGGGCTTGCTGCGCCAGCTCGGCAGTGCCGAGATCGTCGCGCAGGTGGTGCTCGCGCGAACCTTGCGGCCGGTCAAGAAGGTCGTGTTCATGGGCATGGGCGAGCCCGCGCACAACCTCGACAACGTGGCCGAGGCGATCGAGCTGCTCGGCACCGCGGGCGGCATCGGCCACAAGAACCTGGTGTTCTCGACCGTCGGCGATCGCCGCGTGTTCGAGGTGTTGCCGCGCCTCAGCGTGCGGCCAGCGCTCGCGCTTTCGCTGCACTCGACCGACGCCGAGGTACGCGCGCACCTGATGCCACGCGCACCGCGCATCGCGCCGGCCGAGCTGGTCGAGCTCGGCGACGGCTATGCACGCGCCACCGGCTACCCCATCCAATACCAGTGGACGCTGCTCGCCGGCATCAACGACACCGATGCCGAGCTCGACGGAGTCGTGGCACTGTTGCGCGGCAAGTACGCGCTGCTCAACATGATCCCGTACAACACCGTCGAGGGGCTCGACTTCGCCCGCCCGACGCGCGAGCGCGCCGAGGCCATCGCGCGCGGGCTCCGCGCACGCGGCGTGCTCACCAAGCTACGCCAGTCGGCCGGGCAAGACGTGCAGGGCGGCTGCGGGCAATTGCGCGCACGCGCTGTCGCGCCACAACCGTTGCGTGACGTCACGCCGCAAACCATCACGCTGCATCGGCCCGCCACTTGCTCACCGACCCCCGCATGAACGACCAACCCGCCACGCCATTCACGCACGACAAAGAGCAGATCGCCGCGCTCGAACCCTTCGAGCGCCTGCCGCTGTCACGCATCGAGCTCATTGCAACCGAGGCCCAGGCCGAGCGGGCGATTACCGAGCTCGCCGGCGCCGCCGTGCTCGGCTTCGACACCGAATCGAAGCCGACCTTCGCCAAAGGCGAGGTCTCCGACGGGCCGCACATCGTGCAGCTCGCCACGCGCGAGAAGGCTTGGATTTTCCAATTGCACGACCCGGTGTGCCGCGCCGCGCTGGCCGGCCTGCTCGCGTCGCACGCGTCGAAGAAAGTCGGCTTCGGACTCGGTGACGACGTGAAGCGCATCCGCAGCAAGCTCGGTGTCGAGGCCTTCGGCGTCGTCGACCTGAACCACCTGTTCCGCGCCCGCGGTTACCGCAAAGACATCGGCGTGAAAACCGCGGTGGCGGTGCTGTTCGAGCGACGCTTTTTAAAGTCGGGCAAAGCCAGCACCTCGAACTGGGCTGCGCGGCAGCTGAGCGAGAGCCAGTTGATGTACGCGGCGAACGACGCATGGGCGGCGGTGCGGGTGTTCGAGGCGATGGGCAACTGGCCCTAGCCCAACCCTCAAGGCCAGACCGTTTCCATGTTCGTCATCGGCCGCGACTACACACGCAACGAGATTCACGCGCAGCTCGGCGGGAGCAAGGTGTCGTGCCTGCCCACGCGCGACGGGGCCATCGTTGCCGCATGCCTGACTGCGGCGTTCAGCCCGGACGCACCGCGCGTCGTGCTGTGCGGCCAGGGCCCACGCACCGGCCCGGTGAGCGCGATGCTGGCCCGGCACCGTGGTGCGATCCCGGTGTTCATGAAGCTGGGCGCCAGTCGTTGGGAGTTTCGCGGCGCATTCGAGGTGACCGGGTCGCTCGTCGCCGGTGCGCGGTTCGAAAGCCTCATTCAGGGTTCGGGCCGCGCCGTCGATAGCGTCTCGGTGGTCGTCTTGCTCGAGCCGACTGCGTGATCGCGGGCGTTTGTCGCTCGTCTCGGTTCTCCTTTGCGTGCAGCGCGGCGCAGCGCCGCCTCCTGTACGCTCGCGGGTTACCCCGGATTCTCAGGAGACACCGATGAAAGACTTCCCCGCCCGCGAAAAGCTCGACCTGACCGAGAAGGTCGCGCGCTACTTGGTGCTCGCCGGCACGCTCGACAAGAACTCGGCGCCCGACGACTACGACATGGCCAACGAGTTGAGCCTGGAGCTGGCGATGGTGCTGCCGATGGCGGTGTATCGCGCGATGGTCGAGGCCGCGGCGCACCCCGATGGCAAGGTCAACCCGGCCACGGTGGCGGTGATGATGCGCAAGGAAATGATGGCCGACGGCGAGGCCGAGCTGCACCCCGAGCAAGTCGTCTTTCACACGCCCGGCGTCACCAGCAAGCCGCGCAGCAAGGCGCACTGATCAGGCGCGCTGGTTGACCCAGACGCTCTGACCGACGCCCCTCGAAGCCTGCACCAACGCCGCGCCGCTCGGTCGCCTACTCCGCCATCAACTCGGCCAACCCGATCGCCCGGCCGACTTGCGGGTCGACGGGCGCGATCCAGGTCGTGCCCGTTTCCGCGCTCCAGCGTTGCAACTCGCCGCTTGCGAGTGCGCGCTCGATCACGCGGTTCGCGGCCGCCATCACTTCGGGCGCATCGTCGCGCGCGACCAGGCCGATGTTGATGCGCAGCGGGTGAACGTAGGCCGCGCGGCGCACGCCGCTCACAGGGTGCGCGAGGCGCCAGGCGTCGTAGCGGTCGAGTGAGGCGAGGGTGGCGTCGATGCGACCGGCGTCGAGCGCCTCCAATGCATCCTCGTTTTTCGACAAGCTGACCTGTTGCGCGCGCAGCTTGCCGTTGCGATACAGCGTGACCGCAGTGCCGGCCATCGTGCCGGCGACGACGCCGATGCGCGCGTCGCCGAGCTGGCCGAGCGTGGCCGTCTCGCGTGCCGGCTCGCGCACCAGCAGGGCGAGCGCGACGGCGTGGTACGCGCGGCTCGGCACGAGCGTGCCAAGCGTGACCCACTCGCGCAGCGGTGCGCGCTTGGCACCCGGGTGGTCGGGCACGCGCGAGGTCGGGCGCGACGCGAGGCCGAGGTCGCCGGCCAGCAGCGGAAAGCCGCTCGCGAGCGCGCACACGCCCGACGAGAGCAGCGCGTTGACTTCATGCGCGAGCGTGCTCTCGGCCTCGTATTTCGACTCGAACGGTACGAGCTGCAACGGCCGCCCGAGTTCGGCGGCCACGCCCTGGGCCACGCGCACGTCGAGCCCGCGCAATTCGCCGCCGACGGCGTAAGACAGCGGCGGGTTGTTCTCGGCCATGCAGACGGTGAGCGGCGGGGCCGCGCTTGCGGTGCTGGCAGCGCCGATCGCGAGCGCCGCGGCGAACGGTGCAAAACGCAGGGAGGCAGGTGCGCCCCGATGGCTTCGGTCCACGCTCAAGGCGCCTTGCCGCCGCGGCTGCCCACATACGCCCACAGCAGCGCGACCTGCTCCTGCGTCAGCGCTTCCTTGAACGACGGCATGTTGCCCTTGCCCTGCGTCACCGAGGCCTGAAAGCGTTCCGCGTCGTCGACCGGAAAGCGCCGCAGGTCGTACACCGTCGTGCCCGAGTTCACCATGTTGCGGCCGTGGCACTGGGCGCAGGTGCGGTGGTATTGCTCGCGGCCTTGGTCGATCTCGTCGGGCTGAAAGGGCGCTTGCTGCGCGCCGGCCAGCGCCGCGAACGACGCGCCGGCGGCCAGCGCGAAAGCGAACGCCGGCAGCCGCATCTTCATCGAATCGCGAAGGTCCAGAGCGAGCCGCCGGCCGGCGTCTGCGCCATGCGCTCGTCGCCGAGCAACGCCCACACGCCGCCGCCGCCCGAGACGATCGACACGTACTGCTTGCCGTCTTTTTCCCAGGTGACGGGCAGGCCGATGATTCCGGAGCCGGTCTGGAACTGCCACAGCTTCTTGCCGGTGTCGGCGTCGACCGCGATCACCTCGCCGGTGGCCGCGCCGGTAAACACCAAACCGCCGCCGGTCGAGAGCGTACCGGCCATGCTCGGCTGGCCGGGCCAGGCCATCTGCCACTTGCTCTTGCCGGTCATTGGGTCGATCGCGCTCAGGTAGCCGTGCGGCTGGTCCTTCGGCATGGTGACGCCGCGGAAGTTGACGCCGAGGTACCACTCGCCCTGCTTGTACTCGGGCTTGGCGATCTGGTAAGGCCAGCTGATGTTCAGCGTGTTCGCGTAGGCCAGTTTGGTGGCGGGGTTCCACGACATCGGTTGCCAGTTCTTGCCGCCCAGCACCGACGGGAATATCTCTTCGTCGCCACCGGCGCGCACGCGCTTGAACACGGCCGACTCCACCGGCCGGCCTGTCGCCATGTCGATTTTGTCGGCCCAGTTGACCTTGACGTAGGGGTTGGCCGCCAGCAGCTTGCCGTTGGCGCGGTCGAGCACATAGAAAAAGCCGTTGCGGTTGGCCTGCGCCAGCACCTTGCGCTTGGCGCCGCCGATCTCCATGTCGATCAGCATCCCGACTTCGGTGGCGTCGTAGTCGAACGGGTCGTTGGGCGAAAACTGGTAGTGCCAGACGAGCTCGCCGGTCTTGGGGCGAAACGCGAGCACCGAGTCGACGTAGAGGTTGTCGCCCTTGCGCGCCTCGGGGTTCCACGGGCCGCCGTTGCCGGTGCCCCAGTAGACGAGGTCGAGCTCGGGGTCGTAGGCGCCGGTCAGCCAGGTGGGGGCGCCGCCTTTCATCGCGGTGTCGCCAGGCCAGGTGTCGCCACCTTTTTCGCCGGGAGCGGCCGTGGTGAAGAAATGCCAGAGGTTCTTGCCGGTCTCGAGATCCCAGCCGTCGATGAAACCGCGCGTGCCGTACTCGCCGCCGGCGATGCCGGTCATCAGCACGCCGTTGGCAATCAGCGGCGCGGCCGTCATCGCGTGGCCTTGCTTGTAGTCGGCGGCCTTCGACTTCCAGAGTTGCTTGCCGGTCTTGGCGTCGTAGGCGATCACGTGGGCGTCGAGCGTGGTGCGGTAGACCTTGCCGTTGTGGATCGCGACGCCGCGGTTGAGCAGGCCGCAGCACGCCATCTTGAACACGTCGGAGGCGAACTCGAGCTCCTGTTTCCAGAGCTGCCGGCCGGTGAGGGCGTCGACCGCGACCGTGCTGGTGTGCGTCGTCACGAACATCACACCGTCGAAGATCACCGGCTGAGACTCCTGGCCTTGCGAATTGTTCAGGCTGTAGTTCCAGACCGGCACGAGCTTGTCGACGTTGCCCTTGTTGATCGTCTTGAGCGCGCTGTAGCGCTGGTTGGCGTAGCCCATGCCGTACGTCAGCACGTCGCCGGGCGTGGCCTGGTCGTCGGTGAGGTCCTTGGCGGTCTGCGCTTGCGCGCTGGTGGCCGCAGCGAGCGCGAGGGTGCAGGCCAATGCAAGTTTGCCGATGTGGGGTGCCTTCATGCTGTCTCCGTTTTGTTGCTTCGAACGGCTCATGCGAATGCTTGTGCGCCACGACCGCTGCCGCAACGGCATGGCGCCAGGGAAGGGGCTGGAACCTAGGGGCATCCCTGATCCGGCACGGCACGCAGGCGCAGTCGCCGGACACCTGCAGTGAGCCCGTAATTACAAACGGGCGCGGCCTGAATTGCGCCGCGCCGACGTGTCTCACGATGGAACAGTGGCGCGGCCCGGTCTGGCGCTACCACCGCCTGTCAAGCGCCGAACAGCACCGCCGGCCCGGCCAGCCAACGCCAGGCGCCCGGTGCCAAGTCGGCCGGCAGCGCGAGCGCGCCGTACGAGCTGCGGTGCAGCGTGTCGACCGTGTTGCCTGTCGCGGCGACCATGCGCTTGACCTGGTGGTACTTGCCTTCGAGCAGCGTCATGCGCAGCGCGTGATCGCCGGTCTGCTCGGCCGCTGCGGCGCGCACCGGCAGTGGGTCGTCGTGCAGGATGACGCCGTGCAAGAGTTCATCGATCTGCTTCGGTGTGACCGCGTCGATCGTGCCGATCTCGTAGACCTTGGGCACGTGCTTTTTCGGTGACGTGAGGCGGTGGATGAGCGCGCCGTCGTCGGTCATCAGCAGCAGGCCGGTGGTGTCTTCGTCGAGCCGGCCGACCGGTTGCAGACCACGCACGCGCAGCGGCAGCGGCAGCAGGCTCATCACGCTCGGGTGGTGCTTGGGTTTTTGCGAGCACTCGTAGCCGGAAGGTTTGTGCAGCAGCACCAGCGCCTTGGCGCAGTACGGCCACAGCTCGCCGCGCACGCCGAAGGTGAGGCCTGCCGGGTCGATGTCGAAGAACGGGTCGTCGCAGACCGTGCCCTCGAGCGTGACGTGACCACCAAAGATCAAGCCTTCGCATTCGCGGCGCGCGCCGAAGCCTTGGGAGAACAGCACTTGGGAAAGTCTCATGCCTGCATTTTCGCTTTCACGTGAGACCGCGGGCCGAGCGACCTTTCCAGCAACGGACGACACGCTGTGAGCAGGCATGATCCAAAAAGACTTTGTTCCGAGACAACATGGCGGTTTTCTTCACCACTCCCGGCGCCTTTCGCGATTGGCTGGAAGCGAATGCGGCGGGCGCGCCGGAACTGCTCGTCGGCTTTCACAAGATGAGCTCGGGCCGACCGAGCATGTCGTGGTCGGAGTCGGTCGACGAAGCGCTGTGCTTCGGCTGGATCGACGGCGTGCGCAAACGCATCGACGACGCCACCTACTCGATCCGCTTCACGCCCAGAAAGCCGGCATCGGTCTGGAGTGCCATCAACATCGCGAAGGTTGCGGGGCTTCAGGCCGAAGGGCGCATGAGGCCGGCGGGCGCCGAGGCGTTCGCGAGGCGGACCGAGGCAAGGTCGAAGGTCTACGCGTACGAACGCGAAGCGCTTGCCGAATTGGCGCCGGCCGAGTTGCACGACTTCAAGCGCGACATGACAGCGTGGCGCTTTTTCGAGAGCACACCACCCGGTTACCGCAAGGTCGTGCTGCATTGGGTCTGCAGCGCGAAGCGGCCCGAGACCCGGGCCGCGAGGCTCGGCAAACTGCTCGAAGCCTGTGCCGCCGGGCGGCGGCTCGAATGAGCTTCGAGCGCGCCTCGGCTTACTTCGCCATCGCCTTGTCGGTCACCGCATGCGTCCACGCGGCGGCGCCCGGGTCTTTCTTGATCACCGGGTCGCTGCCGCCGGCCATCAACACTTTCACCGTGCGCTGGTAGGCGGCCGGGTCGAGCACGCCCATCTTCGGTGTGCCGGCGGTCGTGATCAGCTTCGCGACGTTCTCGAGCTGGCGCTTTTGCACCGCGGCGGTCGAGCCGCCCGAGGTGTCGGCGGCGAGCACGATCTTGACGGCTTCGTCCTGGTTCTTGATCGCGTACTCCCAGCCGCGGATGCTGGCTTTGACGAACTTTGCGATCTTCGCGACGTAGTCCGGGTCTTTCAGGTCGGGCTCACGCGCGTAGAGGCCGTCTTCGAGCGTCGCGACGCCCTGGTCTTCGTACGGGAAGGTGACCAGGTCGGCCGGTTTGACGCCCGCGTCGATCACTTGCCAGTACTCGTTGTAGATCATGGTCGAAATGCACGCCGCCTGGTTCTGCAGCAGCGGGTCGACGTTGAAGCCTTGCTTGAGCACTTTGACATCAGGCGCGGCGCCGCCGGTCTTCAGGCCGAGCGAGCCCATCCACGACAGAAACGGGTATTCGTTGCCGCCGAACCAGACGCCGAGCGTCTTGCCCTTGAAGTCTTTCGCGGTCGTCACGCCACTGGCTCGTCTGCAGGTCAGCATCATCCCGGAGCGGTTGAAGATTTGCGCCACGTTGACCATCGGCACGCCGGCTTCGCGCGCGGCGAGCGCGCTCGGCATCCAGTCGACCGTGAGGTCGGCACCCTTGGCGGCGAGCACCTGCGCGGGCGCGATGTCGGGGCCGCCCGGCTTGATCGTCACGTCGAGGTCGGCCTCTTTGTAGAACCCCTTCGCGGCAGCAACGTAGTAGCCCGCAAACTGCGCTTGCGGCAGCCACTTGAGTTGCACCGTGACCTTGTCGGCAGCGGCGGCGGTGCCAACGGCACTGGCCAGGATCAGGGAGAGCCATAGCGTTGTCTTGCGCATCGAAAAACTCCGGAGGTTGTGCCTTGCGGCGGTGGGGGAAGCGTGAAATGCCATAGCGCTATCTGTTGTTTGCGCCACCTTCGGCATGAGAGACCGATACCGTTCTAGAAGAGCTGCAGAACCAACTGTTTGCCGCACGCGGTCGCATACCTTCGAAGCGTGGCCAGCGACGGTGAGTGCTTGCCGGTGGCAAGCGATCGTTCGAGGCGCGCGACGGCTGGTGGCTGCGTTCCCATGAGTTCCGCGACTTGTGCTTAAGTCAGGCCGGCGTCGTGCCGGGCCTTGAGCAGCAAGTCGAGAAGTGCACCTTCTTCGTGCTCGATGCGCTCCACCTTCTTGCGCACACCTGGCCGGCGCATGGGCTTGGCGACGAGTTGATCATGGGTTCGCATGCTTGACCTCTTTCATGCGCTTGCGCGCGACTTCGATTTCCTTCGGCGGCGTCTTTTGGCTCGTCTCGACGAACGAATGGAGCATCACGATCCTGCGTTCGATCAGTGTGCAGAAGAAGACCCTGGCGATTCCCTCGGTGCCATTCAGTCGCAATTCGAACCGACCTGCACCGAACGAGTCGGTGTGGGGCGGCCCGAGATTGGCACCTACGGCGGCCATGCGGCGCGTCAAAACCACGTAGCGAGCGGCCAGCGTGTCAGGCAGTGCGAGGATTTGCGCCTCGACTTCCTCGCTGTCGTACTCGATCGCGTAGTTCACAAGATAAATATAACAATCATGTTATTTGAGGGCGAGCGCTTGTTTGGTGCTTAGCAGGGTGCGACACACGCGGTTCGCTGTCATCCCATGCGAATCGACGGGTGCCAAAAGGTCGCGCGCCGTTCGATCCAGCCGAGCAATCCGTACAGCAAGGAACCTGCCAACGCGGCGACGAGGATCGCGGCCCACACCAGCCCCATGTTGAGCCGCGCCGCTTCGGTCGAGATGCGAAAGCCGAGCCCCGCGATCGGCGAGCCGAAGAACTCGGCGACGATCGCGCCGATCATCGCCAGCGTCGAGTTGATCTTCAGCGCGTTGAAGACGAACGGCAACGCGACCGGGATGCGCAGCGAGAGCAATGTGCGCCAATAGCTCGCGCCGTAGGAGCGCATCAGGTCGCGCTCCATGTGGCCCGACTCGGCCAGACCGGCGAGCGTGTTGACGAGCATCGGGAAGAAGGTCATCACGACGACGACGGCGGCCTTCGAGTGCCAGTCGAAGCCGAACCACATCACCATGATCGGCGCGATGCCGATCAGCGGCACCGTGCTCGCGAGCGCGGCGAGCGGCAACAGCCCGCGCTGCAGAAACGGGCTGCGGTCGATCAGCACGCCGACGGTGAAGCCGAGTGCACATCCGGCCACGAGCCCGATCAACGCCGAGTGCAGCACGGTCTGCACGAAGTCGCCGGCGAGCACGCCTGTTGAGGCGAGCAGCGAGCGCCAGACGCCGCTGGGCGCGGGCAGCAGCACTTGAGGCACGTCGAAGGCCCGAACCAGAAGTTGCCAGAACACGATCACCCACGCGCCGAACAGCAACGGCGTGCCGTACTGCGCGGCATAGGCGCCGAAGCGGTTGCCGGCGCTGGTGCCCGTGTCGACCGCGGCGAGGCGGCGCACGGTGGTGATGGCCAGGCAGGCGAGCGCGAACGTGTAGCACCAGAAGCCGCTGCGCCAGGTGGCGGCGTCGAGCGCGGCGGCCACGTCGGTCGCGATCAGGATCATCGGCGCGAGTGCCGCGAGCACGCCGAGCGCGGCGAAACCTAGCACCGGGCCGAGCTGGCGCGGCGGGCGCACGACCGCCAGCATCGAGGTGAACAGGCCGCAGAACGCGAACACGAACGGTGCCGCCAAGCTCGGCCAGCGCAGCACCGCGCCGGTCGTCGTCAAGCCGAGCGGCAACACGAACGACAGCGCGGCGAACACGGCGGCCAGCGTGGCGAGCCGCTGCTCGCGGATTAACGCGACAAGCCCAACGAGCGCGGTCATCGCTTGCCTCCCGGCGTGAGCAGTCGCTCGGCAAGCGCGACGCAGCCGGTCAGCAACAACCCGAGCAGCGCCGACATCACGAGTGCCGACCAGATCTGCACCGTGTTGCCGTAGTACGAACCGGTCAACAGCCGCGCGCCGAGGCCGGCCTGCGCACCGGTCGGCAACTCGCCGACGATCGCACCGACGAGACCCGCCGCGATGCCGACGCGCAGCGACGGGAACAAGAAGGGCAGCGAAGCCGGCACGCGCAAGCGCCAGAACGTTTGGCGCTTCGATGCGCCATAGGTGTGGAGCAACTCCATCTCGATCACGCCGGGTGAGCGCAGCCCCTTCACGAGCGCGACCGCGACCGGGAAGAAGCACAGGTACATCGAGATGATCGCCTTGGGCAGCGTGCCGGCCAGGCCGACGCTGCCAAGGATCACGATGACGATCGGCGCGATCGCCAGCACCGGCACGGTTTGCGACGCGATGATCCACGGGAAGAGGCTGCGGTCGAGCGTGCGCGAGTGGACGATCGCCACCGCCAGCACCGCGCCGAGCAATGTGCCCATCACGAAGCCGAGCAGCGTGGCCGAGCTGGTGACGGCCGCGTGGTAGAGCAGGTTGCGCGGCGAGTCGAGTGGCCAGTTGAAGATCGAGTCGAACAGATCGAGCGCGATCTGGTGCGGGGCGGGCAGCACCGGGCGATCCATGGCCCAGGTCAAACGCATCAGGTCGGTCGCGGTCCAGCCGGGTTGCGACGAGAGTGTGCGTTCGATGACTTGCGGCGCGTTGAGCCAGACGGCGAGGGCGTACCAAAGTGCGAGCACGATGGCGAGCACGGTGAGCACCGGGCCGGCACGTAACCAGACGTCGCCGACGCTGCTGCGATCCGACTCAATGCCCGCCATGCCCGTCCCGCAACGACATGCGAACGCGGTGCGAGATCTCGGCGAACTCGGGCGTGTCGCGGATCTCGAGCGTGCGATCGGCCGGCAGGCCGGACTCGATCACGTCAACGATGCGCCCGGGCCGCGGCGACATCACGACAATGCGCGACGACAAGAACACCGCTTCGGGGATCGAGTGCGTGACGAAGACGATGGTGCGGCGCTCACTTCCCTCGCCAGAGCGCCAGAGGCGCAACAGTTGCTCGTTCAACCGATCGCGTGTGATCTCGTCGAGTGCGCCGAACGGCTCGTCCATCATCAGCAGCTTCGGCTCGAAACCAAGCGCACGCGCGATCGACACGCGCTGCTGCATGCCGCCCGAGAGCTGCCACGGGTACTTGCCCTCGAAGCCTTTCAACCCGACGCGCTCCAGCTGCGCCGTCGCGACCGACCGCGCCTCGGCCTGGCCAAGCCCGTGAATCTCCAGCGGCAGGCAGCAGTTGCCGAGCACGGTGCGCCAAGGGAACAGCGCGGGCGCCTGGAACACGTAGCCGTAGGCACGCGCGAGCCGCGCGTCGCGTGTGCTCATGCCGTTGACGCGCACGACACCCAAGCTGATTTGTTCCAGATCGGCGATCACGCGCAGCAGCGTCGTCTTGCCGCAACCCGAGGGGCCGATCAGCGAAATGAACTCGCCCGGCTGGATGCTCAGGCTGACGTTGTCGAGCGCCGTGACGCTGTGTTCCTTGGCCGGGTAGACGACCGAGACCCCTTGGACTTCGACGGTGGACAGCGCAGGGGGTGACGACAAGTGAGACGCTCGCGGTGCAGGTGGATCGGTTGTCGAACTCGCTCAAGCCACGCGCGCCGGGTTGTTCGCGTGCGTGGTCCAGTTGGCATATTCGCCGCTCACCCATTGTCCGGTACGCGCGTCGGTGTCGCCGGGCTTCAAGGCATGCATCGTGATGCATTCGGGCACCGGGCAGACCGACACGCACAAGTTGCAGCCGACGCACTCGGCCTCGATCACTTCGAAGTGGCGTTTGCCGTCGCGCGTCGCCGTGATCGCTTGGTGCGAAGTGTCTTCACACACCACGTGGCAGCGGCCGCACCGGATGCAGGCGTCTTGATCGATCGCCGCTTTCTCGATGTGGTTCAGGTTCAGCTGGTTCCAGTTGACGATCGACGGCACGGCGCGGCCACGAAACGCATCGATGTTGTGGAAACCTTTGGAGTCCATGTACTCCGAGAGGCCGCTGCACATGTCCTCGACAGTCCTGAAGCCGTAGGTCATCACCGCAGTGCAGACCTGCACGTTGCCACAGC